>ENA-UOTX01000172-UOTX01000172.1-compost-metagenome-genome-assembly--contig:-NODE-172-length-72036-cov-21.830417_pt1 | contig 72036 bp, 59 predicted proteins | sample MGYA00238143_ERZ746982 | MGnify/ENA primary metagenome ERZ746982 (study PRJEB28758, sample SAMN06268862) | compost metagenome | isolation source: single cell | place: USA: California, Emeryville, Joint... | reverse complement strand
ACTTACAATATTTTTATTTCTTGTAGATGAAATTTACGAGCAATAAGCATCGACCACAATAAAGAATAGATATCATACTTCGCTTCTTAAAGTATGTATCACTCTTGTCTCTTCATACTATCTATTGAATCAATAGAAAATCCTATATATATAATATCACTTCTATTTAACAAGATCGTAGATAAATGTTGTCGTGCTGTAGATAGCGAATAGGATCATCGCAGCGATGAAGAATTTGAGGAACATTTTCTCGGTGGCATTTCGAGCCTTCAGGCATTTCATGTAGAACAAGGCAGGGAAAATATACGAAATCTTTTCAATTCATTAGAAATTTAGAGGCAAAATGAAGTTTCATTACCATAGGGTAAGCTGTAGTACCCAAGAACCCAATACCCAAACTGATCTTCGGAATGAACATACCAACGGCCATTTGACTGTACGTGATGCCTAAATAACAATTAAAACATTTGCTCTTTGCGACTATGTCAGAGGCTTACAGAATACGAGCAAGGCATGTCTCCAGAAAGGTTCATTTCTTTCATTTGCAGGGATGTCACTCATGTGCGGAAAGATTATATCATTCAATGAGTCTTTAGTTGGCTTGACGCTCAGAGGAGTTGCCAGCATGATCTCCACACCAATCAAGATGTATGCCTGTGTTGAAAAATGAGCAATTGCAGAGAAAATGGGAATTTACAATGACAATGGGGATAGGATTGGAAATATAATTGAGGAGAATGTTTCCGGTTGCATCTAACACACTCACATCACTAGCGAAGGTGATATATCCGAATGTTCCGACGAGGGTGTAGATAACAAACACAATCGACATGTTTCTTCTCAACACCTTCTTCATTCTGCGTCTTGATGGTCTTTGAAGTTCCTAATGTGCAGAAGAAGGGTTTGCAATGAGCTATATATGTTGCTATTTACATGATAGACATCCAAGGTGTTGACTTGGCACATGAACGCAAAGAACGCCACTGGAGTCGTTTTTGCTATGCCCGCGAACTTGAAGAGATTTGAGCCCAGGAAAACTTGTTTCACATTTTCGCTGAAGTTTCCAATAACGAAGGACTCGCCAATAATCGTGCAACTGAGGTAGATAATGAAGACGAATCCAAGAAGACAGAAGTATCTCAGAGCCGCGAGCTCTCTTGCCAAAGAAAGCGGGAACACTACCAAGGTCTATAGATTTTACTCATCAGCGATGAAATAAGTCACGACTGTTTACCGTGAAAACTGGAGGCCAGAACAGACCATCGGTTGCAGCTGTTTTGAATAAGAAACGATAAATTTTTTACTCATTTGAAGGAAGCTTTACTGATCCATGAAGGAGCGTCCTTAAAGAACACTTGCATTGACTTACCTAGCAGATTATTAATCTCGTGGAGATGTAAATGATCCGAAAACGCAAAAATAGTAAGTTACCAATGTTGTGTAGACGACAATTCCTCCCCAATTGTTGAGGAAGAAAATGATTTTGACAAAGAATTCAAACTTTGGGCCATAGAGCTCCTTTGCTAATGCCATGTAGGAGTATTTCTTCGTGTGATCAGCGGATCTCACCTTTGCATTGTCAGCTTTATCTTACGAGATCAGTTGATTACCAGCAGCATGTTTGAGTAATATCCGAGATACGCACAAAAGACCAACTGAATAATACCCCAGATAATCCCTGAATCAGCCATTGCATACGGCAGCGAGAGGACACCTGTTTAGTAAAAAATTTGTAAGAGTTGACAATTTTGACCAGCCCACCTGCTCCAATAGTTGCGCTCATCAGCGTGAAAATGCTTCCTTTGACTGATCCTTTAGAAAAGCGGTTTTGGAGAAGTCTGATGGGGAAGAGAAGCTATTGATGGGGGTGAGTTAAGGCGAAAAACACTAATTTTACATATTCCATAAAGGTATCGTCCTCACTGACATCAGAGTGGGAAGGGGTAAAGTCTGAGGCCAGGCCCGTGTACATGCGATCTTTGTCGTTAGCATCTTTGACTTGTATATTGTTGTGTTTTACAAAAGAGCCTATTTGAACTATATTGGGATTTTTTTCAGTGGTAGTACCACTACTCTCAGCTTCCTCGGTGTTAAGGCTCTTGTTAAGTTTCTGTTGACTGTCCATGAAAACGCTCTGAACAAAATTTCCAATTATGTCGTTTGGTGAAGGAGGGAAGGAATACCAATGATGAAATTTTCAAATACTGCCAAATTTTTTATTCACCTTAATAAGCGTCTCAATCAAAAGAAAATTACTTCTCAAGTTTATGACTCATGACGTCTTTTTTTTTCAAAAATCATAAAAATATGCCTAATGCTGACAAGGGATGGATTGTTTGTGAGAAAAATACAAATATCTCAATGGGAAAATCATATAGGTAAAAGTGTATGCTCTAAAATATGTTATTAAGAAAGGGAAAAGCCAAATGATCGAATTTAAAATAACCGAGTAAGATTCTTCTACGTAATAGTACCGGATGTATGCGCAGAATATGCACAGAGCACGGTTCTAGAATCAGTTTGATGTAGTTCGCGGTCTTACTTATTTTTTTTCTGGAATTTGGTTCAAATTTTATGTGCGTCAGAAAATCTAATTGAGAGATTTTAAGAGGGAAAAACTTGAAAGAATGGCCAAATTAGACGAAATTTAATGATATCTTTATCATGAGGTAGAGAATGTTGCCAGCGTAATGCTGATTAGTAATTTCAGCAAAAAAGTTACAAGGATGGTGCAATCAGTAAAAAAAAGTGGACTATACTTCAAATTTTAGAATGCTTCCAACTCTTATATAATGTTAGGACCTAGAAATGAGCTAGCGATTTCTATGATTCGAAATTAAAACGAGCGTGCTAGCATAATTAGAAGGTGATTATCATTACATTCGTTTTTTGTAAGCATTTCACTTGATTGTTTATGTTGTCGCAACTTCAAATATTCTTCGACATCCTCCTACTATAGATTTCGAAATAATTGCATTTTGCAGTTTCAGGGAATAATTCATCAAGAATGCCAATTCACTCAAAAAACCTACTTCATCTTCATCAATTCACACAAATCTTAAAACATTTTTCGTGAAGCTGCCAGCTGGAAGATAATGAAAATCAACAAATTTCCTGTAATTTTCGTGATAAGAAGCTTTTTTTGCATCGCTTAGTATCACTTTCTCTAACTGGAGTTTGATTCTTGAATCACAGTTTAATTTTGATATCTCTCAATACTAAATTAATTTTCCTTAAATTCAATAAGAGTTTAATTCGATCATGGTTAGAAACTCTAATCACCCGACCTTCATCTTTTCTTAACATATAAAATTCTCGACTACCTTTAATCACTTCTTTTATGTCTAACAAAAATAAATTTCTTCACTTCAGCGGGAGTCGCTCACCGTTGAAATCAACCATATGCCTTAGTTTTATAAATCTTAGCTTCCGCTAGGAGCTCGTTTTTAAAAAAGCTACATAACAGTACTCTTTGTCTTCGTCAAAGATCCCTTCTCGCATGACCACAACTACCACCCAAAGCGAAAAACGCACTCCTCTAAGTAATTACTTGCACTAGCCCTCTTCTTCTAAACCCATATCTTTAGAATTGCCAAATAATGAAGAAGTCATATCTAAGCTTGTCAAAGAAGTAAAAACCTTCGCATTAATGAGCAGTTTAAACCGCAACCTATTCAAAGATAGAGGATATCTTCACTAAGGAGGAGCTTGGAAACCACCCTCAACTCGTCTTTAAGATGAATGAATCTCTTGAGATTCCAATTACGGCTCTGTACAAAGAAAAAAGGATCTCCGCGATAACTTCAAACCTTGTTTTGATTCGAGAGGTATCTCGTGATGATGATGAGCAAGCAATGATACTATTATTGGATAACACTAGGCTCTTAAAAGCGCAACGAAGGTTGTTTATGATCCAAAGCGCGAGACTGTTCGTCCGGACATAAAGCCACTCAAGAACATCTTGATCATAAATCACCTTGATGACGGTGAGAAAGAGCAGTTCTTGAATTTCCTTACAGCGAGTACTGAATACTCAAGGGTATGAATCACGTTGGAAAGATGTGTCTTACGCAATTACTATCAAAAAGAAACTTTCAGAAAATTTCTTCAATTCAATGGGAGGCTATTCGCTTACCTTACAGAATGAAGCAGACGCAGAGTCATTATGCGATTCGCTGAAAAAACAGAATTTTAAGAGCCGCCAACTGGAAATACTCGTTGAGCAAGAGAATCTGTATCTGAGCATCCTGCAAAGAGCTCAAGATATTGCGAAGTACGTTATTATTCATCAATATTGTGTGTTAATATGCTGTTTTTTGCAAGATATGCATATCAGGGCTACGGTTACGGCTACGGCTATGGTCAGATGGATCCAAACGCTTACTATCAGCAATACTATTACTTCGCTAGTATGTATCCAGGACTATACGGGTATGACCCTAAAGGAGGTGAAGGATGTAAAGATTAGCATGCTTTGAGAGAAGAATAACTTTTATTTCTGTGTATTAGACCCTCATAAAGGGAAATCTCACGGTAAAAAGGGTCGTGGCTCGGCAAACTACACAGAAGACTATGAAGAGGGTGAAGAGGAGAAAGGCCAATGTATATTTTTTATTTGCCTGGAAGGGTTGATTCATGAATTCATTAGCTCACGGAGACGATTACAACCCAAAACGTGGAGCGGGCAAGAACCAAAAGAAGAAGGGCGGTGCCGGAAAGCAACATCGCGAGTACGAGAAAAAATCGCAAAACAAGCACAACGAAACTAAAGAGCTCTCGCCAGCAAAGAAGGAGGAAATTATCAAGAGAACCAGAATCAACTCTGAAAATTTCCCACCACTATCCAAAGATAGTGCCCCAATCGGTGCCGAAGTTGTTAGTAAAGCCGAGGAAAAAGCAAAGGGTTTGAAGCATGGATCTAAACTCATAACGTACTAAAGCTTTTTTTAATAATCCGGAGTTGATGTGTTTTGATAGCTTGAGTAAGGCAGAAATCACGGCGGCTTTTGAGAAATTACAGAAGGCTGGAGCCGTGAAAATGAATCCTGCACTTGCTGGATTGAACGATGAGTTGATTCCAGTGCTCGACAAGACAGCTGAACCGCAACTCGAAGTCATCCAACCGAAACCCGTAGCGAAAGAAGTAAATTTTTTTAGAGAATTTAGAGATTGAAATTTTGAAATAGACAAGGCCAAAGAGGCGCACTCTGCATGAGGACCAAAGATCGCCCGTCCAAGGAGGTGCTGAGTTGAGTCACGCTCCTCAAAACCAAACTGGACAGCAATAAATAGCAACAAGATAACCACATACTTCGGGATTATTACCATCATATCATTAATATGGCAACACATTTGAATCCATTCTTTAGTCATGTACATTCTCCGCTCCAACTATCGAAAAGTGATCTCCAAAAACAAGCAAACCAACAACAAATTACCCATATTATTATAGAGATAGGCCGGTATCTATCCAAATTAATCTCATTTGAGATATATTAAATACCAGTTAGTTCTGATTAATTGAGCATGGCGTCAATAATTGGTAGATTATAGATCGGAAACATTGAGAGTTTCTTTTCGATTTTTATTTGAATATTTCAGGTAGTAGGAATGGGTTACGCTCTGAATAGCATTGCAAGAGCCACGTAACACGAACGGGATTAACGATTTTCAGCCGAAAACAAATTATGGCAATAAAATTAATGAGTTCAGAAATTACACAAAAATTTTTGTAAAAATTAATTGCTCTTTTGGGCTGAAGTTCATAAGGAGTTAACTCACCATCACAGTTGATCTTACGAATTAGCAAATCGTCAACTCGATATGATTTCGGCTGCATATTATTTGATCGACACTCCAACTCCTGGTCTACAAGAGCCGAATTTCAATAGATCAAAAGGCTTTCAGAAATTGAGTTAAGGACGAGCCAAATAAATAGCAGTTATTTTTAATTTAGGAAGAATTCAAAAATTTATTGGAAATAGCTCGATACAATAAAACTCAGGTTAGAGATGAGATCATCTGAACTCGGAAGGAACGGATACTACCATGACCAAGGTATCATGAATTTACAATTATCCTGTACAATAACTTCGTTTAATCGAAGACAATAGATACCCAAACCGATATGACAATACAAGAAAGAGCGCTCTGCCCTATACAAACACTGGAATCGACAGACCTCAGACTCCTATCGAAGAAGACCAATATCGCCAGCCAGCCTCTACTGAAATTAACGATCCCCTGAGAAAAGATTTTGAAAACCTGCGTCGCAATTTAGAGAATGTCCGACAGAAGAGTCTAATGAAACGAGCTGCTAACAGGGACCATTTCAGCCACGCTTCGAAAGATCGGGACCATAGACTTTTCACTACTGAAAGAGCGGAGAATACCTCTTCATCAGAACTAAATAAATCGATTGAAAGAGGAAGACCAGACAAATGGATCAAGGAGACTGAAAATTCAAACAAACTTGAGATTTCTATGGCTTTTGAATCAGAAGTTGAGAAAAAAATGTGGCAGGAAAGGCTCAAACGAAGCACCAGTCGAGAACGCGTCCGAGTGAGGAATATTGAAAAGCAGCTGGAGCAAGAACGATTGCTGTCAACCCAGGACACCTTAACATATGAATACCATAAGCGTAGTCCACGACATCGGCAAAACATAGACCTTGGGGGTGATTCTACCGCTAGTAGCTCTCATTATCGAAATGATGAAAAGCCCGAGAGAGATACTCATGGTCAGATATCGAGGCAATACAATCCGATAGCTTTGAGTAAAAGCGTTTATTAGATCTAATTTGTGATAATTTTTTCTAGCTGAAAGCGTTCAAACTCCCAAAGAGAACCTTATGAAAAAGTTTTCGAGATCACCTGCGAGGATTAACCAGAGACAAACTATCGAAACTGATGCAACGAGCAAAAAATCAGCAGGTGAAATGGAAGATGTTCAGCGTGAACTGCAAAGACTGAGGTAAGTGATCGCGTGTACCCAATATACTTATGTGCGCATTCGATAATAGAGAGGATAATAAAAGAATGAGAGAGGAGCTAGCAAAGATTCAATCAAACATCTCCCAAGAAACTCGCAATACCATTTCAAGTCTCCCGACGACGCAATATTCACCGAGAACGAGGCCCCGCAGTATAATTAGAGAGACCGAAGGGTCTTATCGTCAGGAAGAGCCAGCCAGGAGGACCAGTCCACGACGAACAGAGCCGCAGAGAAGCGAGGTAAAGGCAGTAACGCCGAATAGAAGTCCCCAAAGAAGTCCAAGGAACAGGCTAGATCGTTCTTTTGAACAGAGGAAAAGCCCAAGACACAGTCCAGCTAAATTAGATAGGCCATCTACGCAGGAGTCATTCTATCCTTCACGCGTCGCAAGGTCGAGAGATGAGCGAGATAGCTCCGCTCATCACAGCGTTTCGAGAGGCGGGCAACGAAATAACCCAAAGCAAAAAACCGAGGAGATATCGTAATTATATAAGTCGACTGACCCATAGCTTAATTATTTCAGGAAAATTGTGCATGATGTCAAATACAAAGTGTACACGAAGCTAAAGGAGAACGAAGAAAGGGTGCTGTATAAAATGCTCTTATTTCATGAGAAGTGACCACATGTATCCTTATTAGAGCTAGTGGACTGGAGAAAGGAAGTAAAAGACCTACGTCGAGTACATATCATCCGAAATTTGAGGCTGTTGAACAGGCTCAGGCTTCAAGCAGAGGAAGAAACAGCTCGAAAAGCCCAAGAACCTCCGTTCCTGAATTTTTGTAAATATTTTAGCATTTTCGTGTCCCAAATAATAATATTCATGAGTAGGAAAACGAAGAAGGTGCCTGAGTCTTCGACGCTGCTCTATCACGGGCTCGGGTCAAGGCCAAGTGCTGAACTCCATAGACTGGTTGAACAAAGCCAGGAAGAAACGCTTCGACCGAGTAGGAATAGAAGCGCTTATGGAAGCAGACGCTAAAACGACTATAAAGGGCGATCTCGTTGCGTTCTTAAGAGTTTTTGCTAACAATAAGGATAGCAACTACACGCATTTAGCGATCAATGACGATCATGATAACTACAGAAATTTTTTTATTATATAATGCCATCTAAGATATCTAAGATGGAGTATTATTTTCCTCGTTAATATCGTTTTTCCTCGCAGATGAGAAACTTAACTAACGTAAAATGCTCCAATGAGGATATGTTGTGAAGGAGTGGCTTTCAATTCGGTGGAAATAGCATCTTCAATAATGACTTTGAGGTTTAAGTCATATTTTTAGGACTATCAACCGAATGATAAAGTGCCTTGTCTCGGCAATGCTGACTAATGAACTCCCTCCATTACAAAGGAAAATCTTCTCTTTTTATTTTGTTCGTAGAAAAAATCTCTATCGTGATAGTTGAGATGTTAACGTTTTTATTTATTTGCTCAAGCGCGGTATCAACAAGCGTTGATCCTTTGTTTCATTATTTTATTTATTAGTAAGCCGCGTTTAAATGGAATTTGAAGTTTGCGATTTTTTTGGGAAAAGAAAAGACACTCTCAGCTCTACGCCAGACAAAAAGCTTACTCGGCCGACAAAAGGGCCAATGACCCCTGAGACTACAAAAGAGGAACCTCTTTATGACCCTTCGCTGTTCATACGAAGATCCGTCTCGAAAGGCAGGTCGAACACGACGTACAAAAATGGCCCAGTTCAAGTCACTGCCAGCTCTGAATGCCTAAGAGAGTACGGAATAATCATGTCTAATTACTCCGAAACGAAAATCAAAGAAGATATTGAGGAGATAGCCGCTGGCATTGAGGAGCTCCTCAATAAACATATCGACTTAATGGTACAAATCAAAGAAAATTTAAGAAAGAATCTGGTTTTTAGTTGTAACAAACGACTCAGCGAAAGCGACTACTCTTACTATGAAACAATGAAGGACAATATTGTCCGCCATTCGAAGGATTTACCTAGTTGGGCTTTCAAAGGCGCTCAAACCGGTCAGCAACTATCGGTGCAGCTTCAGGAAATAAAGGACTTCAAGGCAATGTCCGCTAAGATTCAAAAAGCACACGGGAATTCGATAAAACAGGCTGAAGAAGTCAAAAAACAAGCCAAAAACCTCCTAGAAACCTTCGAGCTTAGCCTCTCAGGTCTTTTACCGCCTTCTGATATGACTTCGAATATACCAAGTCTCTCCGAGCTTGATAAGCTCCATAACGAACTGAAATATGAACCCATCTTCAATGATCCTGTTCACCTTGAAATCTCTGCCAAGGACCATGTTCCTGTTTCTACTATCTGGAAAGGCGCAGTAATCATTGAAGAATATGATATTATTGCGCTAGGTGGTCTACATGAAATTTCACTGTTTTCTTGGCCTTCGTTGGAGTATCTCCACACAAATATAGCCGCTCATCAGAAACCGATATATCGGCTAGGCTATCTCAAAGAAGTGCAGAAATTAGTCAGTTGCTCAGCTGATTCGATGCTGAAACTATGGAGAGTGTCCAATAACCAAATCGAACTCTCAAGACAAATCGAGCATTCAGGACCCGTCGTTAATTTCGAGTATAGCCCGAAGAGACAGGCGCTCCTCACAGCTGGAGATTTCAATAACGTGAAAGTGACTTATTTGAACAGCGAAAACAAAAAATCGGAGTTAATCTGCAATTTTGGTGTCCCGATATTCGCATTGAGGTTATTCGACAATGAGAGCTATCTAGCTGTTGCTAACTCGAGGCTGGGAGAGATTTGCGTGTTCGATATGGAAACCGGAGACATAGTAATAAAAACTAGAGAGCACAAGAATGATAAACCGATTTGGTTCATTGGGTACTGTCCTGTTAGAGAGCTCTTATACAGCTCTGGGCTAGATGGAATCGTGAATATTTGGGCACATATTGGGCACGGAAAGCTCGAAAAACGACGCAAATATGAAAATGTGGGTAATAACATCACTGAGCTTGGAATGACCTGCTATGAGAAACAGATGGCAGCGTTGGTTAGCATGGAAGATCAGGCTCAGCTCGTGCTTCTTGATATTAAGAACGGAAACACAGCAAAAAGTCTGAAGTTCTCAAATATGAATTCAGCTGTGACTATAGTGGACAAAAAGAGGAAACAGCTGGTTCTTGTGGGTAACTCCTTTGAAGGGAACGTCGTCATCATCACTATGAAGGAAAAGTAGTTCAAAGTGTATTGTTATTAGTCTGGCTTCTCTTGCCAGACTTTACGAACAGAAGCACTCTCTGCTTGCTGTTCTCTGAAATTATGAGAGTTTGTTTGTACTAATTTTCTTAAAGTCTGCCTATCAATTTGGTGGTGTAAAACAACTATCGGGTAGTAACAAATCTTCTAAGGATTGTTATGAATAAATAGTAAACGTCGTGAATGAGATGAAACTATCAAAATGATGAAGTTCACAAAAACTTTAGGCAAATACAAAATTTTACTAAAATTCATGGTCAGGTGGATAGCTTCTCTAAAATCTCATGATTTGCTGATATAGCAACGCAAACTTTTTGCTAATTGCCAAAGTATATCCTCATTAATATAGAGATTTGACGACTAGAAATTTCTACACGCAGAGCGCCCCACCATTAAGCAATTTTTCAAGGCTTTCCTGGTTCAAGGGCTGCATTCTATCGTGCTATCTGATGTCTATTAATAGGCTACTGGCAGCTGAAATAATTCCGTACATTGCAAAATAAGTAAGACTATTTAAGGACTTAGAATCATAAATCTTTATTTTGATACTTTAAAACACTCCAAAAATGGGCAAGAAAATAAAGAAAGGAGTTAAGGGAGAGGTTTCCCAGTACATCACCCGTACCAAGGCCATTAGAAAGCTTCAGGTTAGTCTCAAAGACTTCCGAAGGCTATGTATCTTGAAAGGCATCTACCCAAGAGAGCCAAAAAAGAAGTTCGAGGGAAACACCAAAACCTATTACCATATTAAGGATATCAACTTCCTTGCACATGATCAGCTCCTCGACAAGTTCCGAGAGATCGCAACCGCTCTCAGAAAGCACAGAAAGGCTCTGCGCAAGGACGAGAAGGATAAGGCTCAAAGAATCAAAGAAAACTTGCCGAAATACACTCTCAATCACATCATCAAAGAGAGATACCCGACCTTTGTTGACGCTCTTCGTGACCTCGACGACCCTCTGAGTCTCGTGCATTTGTTTGCCGCTTTCCCAGCGCATCATTTACATGGAATTCCAAGTCATAAAATCCAATCCGCGCTGAGACTGTCGCGTGAGTTCAACTATTACGTCATTAAATCGAAGTGTCTTCGAAAGGTTTTTCTCTCTATCAAGGGTATCTACTACCAAGTAGAAGTCCAAGGCCAAACGATTACTTGGATCACCCCATACTACTTCACCCAAAAGATGCCAATCGATATCGATTACAAGGTCATGTTGACGTTCTTGGAGTTCTACGAAGCCCTGCTCAAATTCGTGAATTTCAAGCTCTACAAGTCAATCGGACTGGTGTACCCACCAAAAGTTGACGATGACATTGTGAACGCTAAGGCTTTCAGCTATAGAGCAATGATCGCGGACAACCTTCAGACGGATATCGAACAAAAGATCCAGAAGCTCGACGACGAGAAGTACCAAATTTCGAAGGAGTTCGAGACCGACCAAGAAATCAGAAAAATAAACGAGAAATACCTGACAGGAAACGAAAACCTTTTCAAAAAACTCGTATTTTTCTTGAACAGAGAAGTCCCGAGATACTCTCTCGAGCTCGTGATCCTCGCTTTTGGAGGAGAAGTGCTCTGGGACACCGATGACGTCAACATAGATGACGAGAGAATCACTCACGTGGTCACTGACAGAGATCCTTCACAGCTAAAGATCTTGAAAAACAGGTATATTTCCAATGTAATTTGCGAAGTCTCATTCATAATAGGGAATATATCCAACCTCAATGGATATACGACAGCATTAACAACAGAATGTTGCTCCCAGTTCAAGAGTACGCTCCTGGAAAGGTAACTCAACTCGATGATTTCATTGCTAATCATTAATAAAGATCCTTCCTCCACATCTCTCGCCTTTTGTTGATCCAAAGGACGAAGGAGGTTACAAGCCACAAAGACAAAAAGAACTCGAGAAATTGAAAGGTAATAATGCTTGTTAGCAGTGGTAGCTCACATATCACTTTAGGAGATATGGAACCAGAAGATGAGGAAGAAGAGCAGAAAGAGGGTGAAGAAATGGAAGAAGAGGAGGAAGACAACGACAGACAAGAGTACGATTTTGAAAAGAACGTGGAGCAATTGAAGAAACAGAAAGAGTAAGATTGAAAATTTTAAGACGATGTGCTAACACTTTTATTAGGAAAGAAGAAAAGGAGCAAAAGATCCTTGGACAGACAGTCATGGGTCGTAAGAAGAAGAGATTGTACGACAAGATTGTGTATGCCAGAGACCAAAAGACCGAAAAAGCTGAGAAGCTTAGAGCGAAGAGAGACAAACTCGCGATGAAGGAGAGAAAGAAAGCCAAAGGAGTCGAGTCTGATGATGATGACGATGAGTAGTCGTAGTAGTAGAAGAATTCATGTAGTCTACAATCTTAGGAATTATGTGTAGTGCCTATATAGAATTGATGATAAGCATTCAGAGTGAAGCGAATAGGGTTTAAGACCTCTATGATTCGTAATGTCTAATGTTTATGAAAGATTGATTAGCCAGAAAATAATAACTGTTTTGCAGGAGAGAGAGAAAGGGAGAAAAAGAAATAAACCATTAGAAAGAAACGAGGCAGCTGCCTCAAGCTTAAGAATAGGTTATTGAGATCTTATTATAAGAAATTTTTTGGAAAACTGCCTCTTTTACTAAATGTGATGCGTGTAGTCAATTTTATTGAAATATGGGATTTATGTGTGTTTTTTAAAAATGAGGGAGTGATTCTTGAAAAACCCTTTGCTTTTCAGACACGTAACTCAAACCCTCGTTCTGTTTTAATCACTCAACATCCTGCATCTGGTCAAGCGTTTAACCTGTTACAAACAATCGCAGTTAAAGCACAGATATTCCTCTCTTATGAGACAGAAAAATCAGGAACATATTTTAGAATTTGAACTGTTGAAAGCAACTTGTATAATTAACAATTGGCTCCCATTCGTCCTTTTTCAACTCAGCCGTAAAATAAAGTAAAGTATCGAAAATTGGGTATATACTCAGCTAAAGAATTTTAAAAAGAGTCACATAAGTACTACCCTCAAAGCGACGCAGAGCGGTCATTCCACCAATTCATTGAATTTAAAGATAGTATCATTCATGCCCCGCACATGATCTTTCTAAACCTCACATCTGAAGATGTCACTTATATGAGCGCTCTATTACTCAACCAAATTTCGCTGTGGATGCAAAGAGTTGCACAACTCCTCACTATATTCCACTGATAATTGGATTGAACCAATGAACTTGCTTCACTCAGCGTTTCGCCAACGGGGAACGTTTGCTTGAGTATTTTCAAAATTCAGTCTCGAATTAATTGTTTTACTGAAAAATTTCGTTTAAATTTTTCAGTGTTGATGATTCGCAGATTTCCGAATTTTTCTGATTAAGATTTATCCTTCTAACGCGATCTTAAGAAGACTTCCAAAACAAGATTCTTAGGAGATTGCCCTCAAAACCATTAAGAAATGTCGTGGTTTGAGGAAAACAAAGATAGTATGGTCGCAGTTTCCGTATCGGCTATCCGACGGCGATGACCGAAGTGCGGTCCTTCATTCGCAAGAGTGAAGGCGGCTTTGCTATTTTTGGAGTTATGGTAGAGCTTGAAATAAATCTTATCCGCATAATGCGATGGCTGTGGGTTAAATTATTTAGAAGGTTTTGAAAGGTGACTGATGTGACAATAAATTTTTTTAATGGCTTTACTTTTGCATTTTGAAATTATTAGTTTTTATTCTAAACGGCTTAGAGCTCCTGAGTTATTCGCAAGGAATAAATAAATTGCTAACGAGGTTTGTATGGCCGCGAAAAATCTATGAATATTCACAATTATACGCGTTATTAATGATAAAGAAATCTCTACATTTCATTCAATAATTGTAGAATAATCCTATGAAAGGCAGCCAAAGTTTTCTCTATCCTTTAGAAAATAATATGTTCCCTCAAGATCAATCCTCACTGAGAGTGAAAAGCTTGTCTGATATTTCTAGACTTGGACTTCAGTCTTCAATGGCCTCCCAGGCCAATCGGCCACTTATTAACACAATGAATGAGATCCCCTCCAGAAATGAGCAGATCATCACCAAATTAGAACCTACAGCAGAGCAATTGTCCCCGACGACTCCTACTTTTCCTTTTAAGCGACCTACATCCAATGGACCTAGCGACGTTAGGACACACTTGAGCAATCTGGAGTCTCAGCTGCTGAAATTTGATTCTGAATCAAGCAGATTCCAGAACAACAGCATGAATTGCTTAAATCCTCCCTCACTGACAGATATTCCAAACATTCAAATGAACCATTTTAACCACGATTTTGGCAGAGCGAATAGCATGGTCTTTGGAAATACAGGTGGTAGTATCTTTCCGCAAGTGGGATTGAACCAACTGACTAATCCTAATCCGTTCGTCAATCATGGGCAATTTATGCAGAATCAAGTCATGAGGAATGTCGATCCGCTTCAACTGAACGTAAACAACGTGTTGACAGCGAACCTCCTTTCCAATGAAATTACAAGACAGCAGGAGCTCCAAAATCAAATGAACCAAATAAAACTGCTTAACAGTCTACAAGCCATGCAATCGCAACCTCATCTACAGACTCCGAGCCTGTCATCGTTAAACCCTGTGACCTTGAATCTGGGAATTAACCCCATAATGCGTACTTTTGAGCCAAGTGTCGGAAACGCGATACCTTTGATCACAGGCGGCTCAAATGTCTCATTGAATGATCCTAGGAGCAAACTAGGGGTGTTTGGAAGTCATCCGAGCTATCATGAAGCAAACATGACGAAATCTACTGCGATGTCAGACTCCTCGAGCCCAAGACACACAAAAATCGTATCGTTTAACAGCCATGCTGGAACCCTTCCTTCTCTCCTGGAACTTGCAGAGCCTAATAGCGGTGGCCAAAACCCCTCGATTACTTCATTAGATGAAGAGATCAAGGATGATTTATCTCCTCATGCGAACCCGACACTGAGCGCCCATAGCCAGTTTGACGCTTGGAACGTTGATAATGAAGATGCTTTATCCAAAAACTCTTACACCTCCATTACGAAAGGCCTTAATAGCTTCTCACTTCCTGATGTACGATCTGACTTTAGGATCAAATTGGAGGAATTGGGTAACCATATACTCCATCGATATGGTCCAGATCAGGTGCCTGGTGTATATCCTAAAGAGGTGAGGGCAATAAAGATCCTGAAATATAAAAAGAAAATCGTCAAGTGGCGTATTAATCATCCAGTTAACCGCACGTTCAATGGACGAAGCGCTGTTGCTGGAACGAAACCGAGAATAAAAGGAAAGTTTGTTTCAAGCGAAAAATATCAGCATTACCTCGAAACTAAAAAGAAGAGCGAGCCTTTGAAAGGAGATAAAAGCGCTCAAAAGCCAGCTGATGTAAAAATTGAGGAGTGCGCATAAATTACCGGGACTCTCGAATAATAGTCTGAGTTTGTATTGTAGTTTTCATATAATATATAAGATAATTTAAGAAATTATCGGATAGCTTTACCTGAGATATTTATGAATTTACCCTCATATGTATCTTGGTAAGGAAGAGTGAGATTTATTTTAATAGTTTGACAAATGTATTAGTTAGTAACAAATTATTGGTCCTGTGGGGACATTCATTTGAAAATCTGAAATGTGTTTCTTTTTTGGGTTTGTAAAAAATAATGAATGAAATTTAATGTATATACATTTGATGAGAAAGCTGAGATAATAAGTAGCTCTGACTTTCAAATAAATAAATCAATCAATAAATTAACTGACTAGCAAAATGATTCACATATATATAATTATATCATCGATCTAATAGTTCTCTGAGGGCCAATCTAAAGGTGTAAGAGATCTTTAATTGTTCCTCGATTAGATCCCAAAATCTGTTTCTGTCGACTGTGCCGTGCATAAATCTACTTTGAATTTCTTTTCGAGTGTCTTGAGGATCCCTATAACGATTATTTAGGTTGAAAGGCCTAAGGAATAAATATACTTTGGAAATCTATCTGAATGAATCGCTCTTGCTTTCTGAGATCTCGCAGACTCTTGAGATCTGATCGAAATGCATGATTCATCGCCAAATCCTCCGAGATGGCTCGGTCTTGAGACTGATGAAGCGCGGATGCTCGAAAGACTAGCTGATTTGTTCAGCATATACTCAGACTCCGCCGTAGCAACGTACTGATTTCGGTCTCCGGAAAGTCTCGCCGGCATAGTGGCACCCAGATCATAAGATGCTCGAGACGCTGCAGACTGTGATCTTCTCGGACTAGGAAGTTGCTTGTTCATGCTTGACTGCTGCATTTGGACAACTTTTTCAACAGTTGAAAAGTTTCTTTCTTCCAGCACTCTTCCTGATGAAGGGCTTGAAAGTCTTACGCTTTCTTGAGTTGCACTTCTCCTTGAGGGTTGTTCTTGACCGATGCTGAACCGCACAGATCGGTTATGGGAGTCTCTTTTCTTCTTGCTACTGCTTCTGAGCGCGGTCTTTGGGGAGGTTATGGAAGCATTACGGCTTGGAGATTGGTGAGTTTTGCCTTTTTGAGCGAGCCTCTCTTCGTAAGCTTTAATACTGGGCACAGTAAGTCGGCTTTGTCTTGGGCTCTTAGTGACTCTTTTGTTGATATAGTTCATGTATAAGTTATCTAATTCTTTCGAATTGTGGCTAACTCTTCCATAAGCTTCATTGGATGATTCTTCCTCCTTTGCGAGGTAGTTACTGAGCTTTTGTTTGAAATTTAGAGTTGTTTTGTCTTGATGAGAAGAGGGAGAAGGTCTCGCTTCAACTGAAGACACACGTTGGCTGTAGTTAGAAATTTCGCTGCGGCTGGTGTCTCTAAGATACTGTCTCTCTTCCTCGTGTACTGAAGAGATAACTCTGTTGTAGTACTCGTTCGGGTTTAAATTTTGGAGGGTTTTTCTTTCAATTGAATGGCTGAGCTTCACATCACATGGAGTGCTTTTCTTTGCGGTGCTGAAATCATCACGAGGTATCATCCTGTTAGCATCAACATTCTCTTTATTGATCTGATTCTCATATGAGGACTCTCGGGAGAACTTGCGAGTACTGCAGTTCTCCTTGTCGAAGCCATCTCGAGCGACTCTTCTTTGGATCAATGGCTCCTCGGCTCGAGCTCTCCTTAACGCTGCGCCATCGTTTTCTTCAATTTGATGTCTTGGTTGGCTCTCAAATCCAGATCGAGGGTCTCGAGCAGTATCGAATTGTCTGTAAGGACCTCGTTGGCTGTATCCAAATCTTTCGGTGAGGAAATGCGAGTTGTCTTCAACTAATATTGCGCTCTCTCGCTGAGGAGAGGCTAAGTTCGAGAGTTGAGAGCGACTGGTGTTCGATTGAGATGAAATTGCTCTGTAGTGAGAGTCTTGGATGCTGGGTTTTCCTTCCCTGTAGTTCATGCTGTCATAATTGTTACGTGGCTTCCCGCGGTCTCTGAATTCATCGAGCAGTTTCATGTGGGTGGGACTTAAATAATCCATGGTGTCCAGCTGCAGATGAAAGAGTAATTGTTTTGATTTTGTTTTGATTTGTTATTTTGAATCAAAATTTAAACTAATAACGAATCTCTTTTAACCGACTTATTCAATTAAGCCGATAACAACAATTCAATTCATGCTAATTAGATTGAAATAGTCAAGGACTCACTTATCTGTCCCTTCATAACATATATAAAATGAATTAGGAGATTATTTAACCACAAAAACGAGGAATGTTCCGCTTTCGAGTTAGCGGCTCTGAATTAATCAGAAAAATGAATTTTCGATCCTTCGATTTCGAGTTTTCATTTTTTCTTTCTAATAACAAGTTCGAAATTCTTTGGTATTTCAATATGGATTGGAAAGCCAATCTACTTATTCCTCCATTTGGCAAAGACGACATTGAAAACTAGCTCCCTCTCTTATTTCATGAGTTTCCTCCTTTATTTTTCCCACTCTGATCATTATAGCTAAGCGGCTTTTTATCACAATAAAATAAAGTTAATTGCGGGACAAAAATGTGCAGCAGCGAGAGATCTCTTGGAAGAGTTTTGTTCGTCTTCGTATCTTAGCTCTAAATAGCAAGGCTTCCTTACTATTTCACACCTATCATAGGTTTTGATCCTGTTCTTTGGAGCTAATACGTTCATGATAAACAAAGTATTCTTGTTTTGGTTCACAGACGATCCTGCGAGTGCAAACCGCACAAGTAATCACACCAACCATTCAATTCCAGAAAGTTTTTTTCTTTTGCTCATTCATAGTAACGACTTGGGGTTTGATCGGACTCTACGTCTACCAGTTTTTCTTCATAAATTCCATTATCAGCTATCTTCGAGGTTCATTTGACGATCCAGGCTACGTCGAAAATTTCAAAATGGTAAGAATTTTTGTGGAATAATATCTTGACAAACACAAGGAAACTCCAACGAAACTGCTTCCTGAAAAGTTTGTCAAAGAATGTGCCAAATGTAACCGAGCCTGGAAACCGCCACGAGCACATCATTGCAAGACGTGCAATAAATGTGTGCATCGAGTAATAACTCATTTTTTTTGGGTTAGAAACTAATTCTTATGAATAGATGGATCACCACTGTATTTGGCTTAACAATTGTGTTGGAGTGAAAAACCAAAAATATTTCATCCTGTTTTTGTTCCATACAATGATTTACTGCCTGATGACACTCGGCTGGCAAGTACTTGTAATTGTCTTATGGTTTCAATCGCCTTGGAAATACAAAGTAAATTGATCTGGTTTACAAATGGATTTAATTAATTTCATCATTCAGGCAAAAACGGTTGACGCATTCAATTTGGTAGTGCATATTTTCATCATGATCTTCGGGTTCTTCTTCGCCTACTACACTTCGGATTTTTTAAATGAACAGTATGAGGCGATTACCGAAAACCAAACTACTGTTGAGACCTATAAGAATATGGTTGGTCGACCGGTAAGCGATAAGTTCTTGAAGCTAAATTAACAATAAATGATTGCTGGTTTAGGCTCCCTTTTGGATCAATTTTAAGCAAATTTTTGGAAGTCAAAAGCTCACTTGGTTCTTCCCGATCGCTCCGAAGCTTAACGTGAACACTCTTGAGCTGTTGTATGTCCCCGATGCTGCCGGAACAGGTATTGTGCTTTCAATAACGGTTTGATTCTGTAATATTTTTTTAGTTTATATTGAAGATGAATTTGAGAAGAGTCCAGAGTATAAGAAATATTATATCTAATTGCTTTCATACCATCATTTGCTGCTCAGGATTTCCATAGATATAAGTATGCGAGTTATAAATTTATGGGGTTTTGTTTGAAGAAATTTTGGTGATTTATTGGCCAATGAAAATGAAAGAGAGAGAGGCTGGCATAGTAAAGTAGCAGTGCTATACGACACACAACAAATCGTTGCTCTGTTTGCCAGAGCGGAACCAAATTTAAAAAGCAAACAACTTTTTTTCAAGGGATCTGCTTCATCTAACATCTTAACGAATAAAATAAGATGTCTCATTCCCTCAACAATCATAGAAAGCTTAAGATGCTCTAACACTCCTTTTTCAAATAAATGAAAAAGCAACTTTAAAGCAACAACAAATAAATCTAATAGCGCAATTTTGGTGAGTCAATTATTTACTCACAAATACAATAGCAATATTTCAAAATACGCTCTCAGAGACAGATCTTTCCTCATTATAGCCTTAGAGAGACCAAATCAAGCAATTGGTAGGACATTCTCGACTCAGTGTCAAGGTCAAGTCAGTCTTCAGAATTGCTTATAAAGAAACCTTAGTTAGTTTTTATTTAATGCTATTACAATAAATTAAACTGAATCAAAATTCATATTTGCAAACTAATGAATGAGCTCATTTGGCATATTCAGTCTCGACGAGAGAGATGAAAAGGCGTCTTCTTCATCTTCAAACAACAGAGACAGTTTCCCCCAGCTCATGCCTTTTAGCAATCCGTTTAGCGTATTACATTCTTACTGAGAATCTACATCCACTCAAACAAACAAAGAAATAATGAAGCTACTCATTGAAAGTTTGCTTTTATCATGCGGCAACGACTGCGGGACCTTTGCTCAATTGCAATTTCTGCTTCTACGCTGCAAACTTACTTCGCAATTCTGTTCTTGCTGTTTCAAGCATATTTTATTCCACATACTTTCCAAAATGCATTTTCTCTCATAGAATTGAAATCAAAATAATTGTGCGGCTTAGTCTTCCAAACGAATTCATAATTATAGATATGTAAATACCCTCATCACATCTACATTCATTATGTTAATTCATATCAATTACTTAAAATTGAAGTTTGAAAATGAGGTCAATGTAAACTTCCACAATAGGAGTGTTAATGAGACCACGCTAGTCATAAACATGAAATTTGTTATGGGGTACAGTCAAAATTAGACTTTTCTCAATTCAGTTTAAGGTTCTCTGTTTAGCTTTTCATCGTAATTAGAGATGCTATTTATCGAAATCTGCTCTCAAGTTTTATAAAATATATCTAAATATATTCAGAGAGCAAAAATGGTAATGAATTTAGACACAATCCAGCTAATTCCTCCAACTAGGCAAAAGGAAAGAAGACCGGTAAGCAAGTCAAGCCAACCAAGAAGGCAGACAAGGTTAAGAGAAACCCACTCTTCGAAAAGAACCCAAGAAACTTCAGAATTGGTGGTGATATTCAACCAACCAGAGATCTCTCCAGAACCGTCAGATGGCCAAAGTACATCAGACTCCAAAGATATAAAAAGATCTTGCTCGAAAGACTAAAAGTCCCTGCCCCAATTGCCCAATTCCAAAAGACCATCGACAGATCCCAAGGTTTACTTTAAGATCTCTAATTTAGAAAACTAATCTTTTCAAAACCTTTCTACAGCTGCCACCCTCTTCAGACTTTTGGCCAACTACAAGCCAGAAACCAAGGCCCAAAAGAAGGAAAGACTTCTCGCCGCTGCCGCTGCCAAAGTCGATGGTAATTGACAGATATCAATGAAAAGACTGACTTTTACTTAATAGACAAGGGAAAGAAGGACAAGAAGAAGGAAGCCGGCCCATCCGTTTTGAAATTCGGTCTCAACCACATCACTCACTTGGTTGAACAAAAGAAGGCCAGACTCGTCGTTATCGCTCACGATGTCGACCCTATTGAATTGGTCGTCTGGCTCCCACAACTCTGCAGAAAGATGGACATTCCTTTCTGCTTCGTTAAGGGTATGATTATGTTCGCAGTCATCATTTCTTATCATGTTAATTAGGTAAGGCAAGACTCGGAAAGCTCGTTGGCAAGAAGACCGCCACCGCTGTTGCCATCAAGGATGTTTCCAAGGAACACTCCGCTGAATTCGAAACTTTGTTGAAGACCTTCAGATCCCAATTCAACGAGAACCCAGAACTTAGAAAGACTGGTGAAGGTAAGCTCGGTATCAAGTCCCAACACGTCAAGGACGCCAGAGACAAGGCCATCGCTAACGAACAAGTCAAGAAGACTGGACTGTAAGAAGATCTCTTACTGCGAGTTGAGTGGGCTCACAATTTTTATTCTTGCTGTATTAAGCTTCATTCCCATTCTTTTTATAAAAATTGCTGAGTTTCATACACAAAAATCTCGACATTTGTGGTCTCTCACAAGCTAAAGAAAAAAAGAGAAAAAAAATTAAACTCACACGATAAGAAGAAGAATAATAGGTGTTTAGGTTTCTCTTTAAATGGTTTAGAATTGATGAGGTGACAGAGAAATAGTGAGTTTGTATAGGATGAAAGAACTAGGCTTTGAGGTTCATGGTTTCAGATTTGTAATGTGCGCAATTTTCTTTATGATACTTGCAGTAGATGAAAAAAATTAGACAGTTGAAAAGAGCTTAGAATAGGATAATTGAATTTGTCTTTTTCTTTTGAAAATACATGAACTAGCCCCTATACGAAATGTAAATAATGAAGATTTCTATCCAATCTAAGATTTGATAGGGAGAAAGAGGTAACGGAGAAGATGGTGCTAGTTCTGTTGAAAATATAGTAATGTTAATTATAATCAGGTTTTCCGTTCGAGATTTGATCAGTCTCATCGAAAACTACAAGACTTCTCATGAGCTTTTATTATCAACATCATTTCTGCGGTGCAAGCACTTCAATCGCAACACGATATTTAATTTTCTATGTTTAAAGAATGAATATGAATTATGATTAATAATATTCATTGATTGCTTTACTTTGGATTGTGTACTTTTCTCGATGAGTCCCTGATTGTTAGCAAATTATGAAATATGATTTGACAAAAAGCTATTTTTCAAACTAACGGTTAAACCCTCGATTATTATTGATAGAAGCAATTTCATATGCAATCACTCAGGAAAATTTTCATATTGAATCCATTTACTCTCTTTGGTAACAATTAGCAAAGCATGTTTGAGAAATGAGAAAGAACAAAGAACCATACATCAAGAATTCTAAGTACTTCTCTCACTGCAATGCTTTCTTTTTGTGCAGTCAATCCAAAGAGCTTTGAAACCCGGCATCATGATATCATAAAATTCAAGCTATTTTCACTCAACGCCTTCTTTGTTAAAATTGATCAGCTTGGATAGTGATATGCTCTATCAATGTAACACTTGCGTACAAGCCTATGGATTCCCAGTTTTTATTTTATTACTGAGGAAAATCAAGTATTAATTAGAGTCATTATTAGCTGGTTTATCTGCCACTTGAATTTCTATCAGAAAATTTCAAATAATACTGGTTCGAAAATCTCAAATTTTTCATGGAAGACCAGTTAGTAATAATTTTAACAGCTTTATCATGAATCAGTAGTTTTATCGGTATTCGGAACTATCCCTAACTAAATAGCATCGTACATGATGAAGATCTGCTGATATCCAACGTGTGAAAATCTTCGTTAGAGATTTAGAAGTGTCTACAGAAATCCATGACAGGAAGATTTGAAAAGTGGTTAAGTTGCTAATTAGCATAAAGCTTGTATTCGTTCACATATTTGAGAACCAGCGTTCCTACTGTAGGCGAGAAGATGGCAATAGTATGCTAATATGAACACGCCAACTAAACGTCACATTTTTCCCATTAATTATCTCTATAATAGTGATGATCTCTAGTTTCTCACTCCACCAAGATTCCAGGGATAGAATATTTCTTACCGCCTGTCAACATACCCATAAAAAAAAAATTTAAAATGGTTGTGGTCCAGATGAGAACCTCACAATTTGTTGAATCATGCTCAATTAAGGGGGTTTTTCTTCCTTGATCTTGAGGTATATCTAAACTAGATTACATCATCGATTTCTTCGGAGCTAACATTGCCATCAAACTGCCTCAATTTATTGAAAATTAGCAAATGCACAATTCAACATCGCTTTCCAATCCGAACTTCTTAGTTTGAAAGCTCATCTTTTTGAGGGAAGATCCTTGTCCGTCCACCGTCATTCAGTTGGATGAGTATATCGTCCGATAAATGTGTCTTATTGGAAAAATCTCCATCGAATATTTCATTCGTAAGCAATCTCTAACGTTAATTTTACAGCAAACATAGCTCGTTCTATTCAAGTAAGATTTCTCTTTACCAGCTGTTATTTTTATTTAAATCCGTTTAACCTATTAATTTTCGATCAATTCCTCGAGAACTGGTTAAGATTTAGCTAGTTTGCTGCAATGTTATCAGATTAATCAGTATTTTTTAAAAAAAGAATCTGAAAAAATCCTCTCTTATCTTTGACATGACCGACGTGCCTTTCTTCAACTTTGCAGCTTCAATAAACACGTAAATCACTTTCTATGAGGCCAATCTCACATACTTCACAGCCAATCTGAAGAAGGTTCTCCTCTCGCGATCAGAGATGATCGTAAATCTCATTAACTCCTCCAATAAGTTCTAAACCTCATTTTCAGTTGAAGACTCGATGAACCAGCCGGAGAATCCAAACCCAGCGATAATGGACCAAATTAGAGAGATATTTGGTATGTCTTCGTGCCTAAAGGGTCTTATCAACGTCGTCTATAGGAACTCATTGCTCCGAAGAGGAGGATGGAGAATTTCGCTTCCGAATGGAACAACCAGCTCTTTTGCTCCCTAACCCGATTTCCCAGACAAAATGTAAAACCCTCAAAATTCTGTTACCTAAAAAAATCTTAAAGACGGGCAAGCCAAGCAAGCAACTCAATACGAAGGAATCCCTGGAATAGAGAATAGTTTTTCAAACTTTGCTGATCCCGCCAATGTGGCTTTCCCGAAGCCCATGACACTTCCGAACTTGAACAGTTAAATAAATACATTCTGGCGTCTTGTGTCTAATAAGTTGTCACTAGTAGAGCCAGCTCCTCAGATCCAAAACCCGAGAAATACGACTCCCACGCCTTTTTACAACATACAAGTCAATGATGATATTTATCTCATTGAGCGAATTGAGTCAATAATGTATCAGATAACTGATAACCACGACCCACACTGTCCATTCTGCATGAAATGTAACTTTTGTTATTGAGACCCGTAAATAAAAATTTTTTTTCAGTCATCGACCTGAAGAGATGCAACTTTCAAAACATATCAGCATACTACTCAAAATCAAATCGAAAACACTACCTGACGCATTTCGACTGCTACTACAGGGTCAAGGACCGCTCTCCGAACATCAAATCTCTTGCTGAAGTCCCTGTCGCAAAAATTAACTACCAAGAGCAAACGATTGATCCGACTCAGTTTATAAGGAAAGACAGAAAAATTTATTTCATGTCGCTGGAGGCTTTGCACCCAATCAGTTCATACCTCCATTTCAAGATTGAAAAATCTGGATTTGCAATGGAAGAAACTCAGCAACAAGTATCTAATCAAGCGAAATATGGCTTTATTCTACTTTTTTCTTTCAAGGGAAAGAAGATTTTGCATTTCGATTTTGAAAAACGGACGACGTCAATTTACGAGCCAAACGCTTATGTCGCGGTGTATCCAGAGTTTCGCTGTCAAATGGTGGTCGCGAATTGTCCTTCAAATGAGGTATAGGTGGTATAATAGCCATATGAGTGAAAATTTTTAAATATTAGGAGCCTTTTACTTTCGAGTTCGTGGTAAACTCCTCATCCGTAAACGTGACTTCGGAGTATCCTGAGAAGCAAGTCGAATATATATATGTAAAAAATTCATTGTCTGACTGACGCTTGACTCAATTCTGCATTAGAATCAGAACGGAAACCAGATATATCTAGGATTCCAAGTGATCCTCGACATGGACTACTTTGTGCTGAATAGTCTGAACTACAGGCTGCCATTGTTCCCGCGATCCAGCCAAGAGCCGCCTAGAATCATGGTATTGAAATATATTACCATGACTCTGCCCCTTTCCAGGAAGGTATGCTCGTTTCAAAGTGCTGATGTAATTATTATTCTATATTTCCTTTTCATCATAGAACGGCTATCAATGCTTCTCAAGTGCTGATATTCAGTCTCTGAGCCAAGAAGAAGCGCATCACGCCTTTTATTCTGCTCAGCGAGCCAATTGCCAGTTGCAAGGTTTTTCGCACCAGTTCAGCAATGGCCCAAATTCTTTCAATTTCAAAGTCAGAGACTTGACTCGTGTTCTCTTTAACTTTTAAACAATAGGATTCCTTTGTCTACGGCCAGGATGGGTATCTGGACTCTAAAACCCAAAACCACTCTCAAATCTACGTCAGAAAAGACACGAAGAGCCTATCTTCAATAACCCCACGAACAAATTTTGACTTTGTTAACTACATCGGGAAATCTGGCCAAGATTCGACTGCTACTGGATTGGTTTTGAACAAGTCTAACAGTAGTGGAAGACCGTAAAATAACTTTCTTAAAGAGATTTTTTACAGAATTGTATATAACTAGATCGTACCCACTTCTCAACTTTGACGATCCTGCCAACCTTTCAATGGGTAAATCTTCATTTCTAGCGTACTACAACGCTGAAGAATTTAAAGTGGGAGAGGGTGGATTCAAGCTCTCTGACTACCAGGGAAGGCTTTATGAGCTGTCAAAGTCTCCTTCTGGATCACAGTAATTTGTCTCAACGTGATCGCTCTCTAAATACTGGAAATAGGGCGATGCAAACTTTCATTTCGAAAGCATCCAGCTCAGAGCTTGATATCATAATTAACGAGTTCAAATTCCACATTCAAGAAATTCTTCTCGATACTCATGCCAGTCATCTCCTTCAAATCCTATTGCAGACGGCATCTCAGCAGCAGCGATATACCTTGTTTAAAAGCGTATAGCCCATATTGGCCTTTGCTTCCATGTTTTTAATCTCTTTACCTTCGTAGATCGTACCGTACATATCTCCGGTCTCACGTGATAAGAAAGGAACACATTCTCTTCAAGGGATTGTAACAACCCTTAAGACTGAGGAGGAGGAGCAACTGCTTGAGGACATCAGTGATGATGTCGCTGAACTCGCAAAGGTATTTTCTATTGGAAGTCTGTAGCAAGGTTCTCACGACCTCATTCCCTTTAGGACACTTATGGCACTCATTTCATCCAGAAGCTTGTTTCGACAGTATCATCTGAAAGATTATCTTTCATTTACCAGGCGATCGTTGACGATTTCGTTGACGTTGCTAGCAATACATATGGACTTTGCGTGGTAAGGATTTTTCTCAACAATCTGCCTTTTACTGTGTTACTTTAGGTCAAAATGCTGATCACTCGAATTGAAAAAGACGAAGAGAAGAAGAAGACGGTGATAAAATTGCTTGCAGAAAATATCGATACTCTTATCCACAATCCCTTTGGAAATTATGCCATTCAACATGCCTTCGAAGTAAGAGAGAATCTTTTATAAAAAACACTTTTCTCGTTCTAACTTCATTGTAGACTTTCAAGCATGAATGCGGTCCTCTTTGCGATGAAATTGCTCCTAAGTTCGCTCATTATGGCAACCAAAAATTCTCTTCTAATGTTGTGGAAAAATGCCTCGAGACAGCTTCGCCAGTAACTTCCTTTATTTTGGACGCGTTCAGCTTACAACTACTATCTTTTATCAGGAAAATAGGCTAAAATTAACAGAAGCCGTTATAAAGAGCGATAAACTCATTGAGCTAATGACGAACAAATATGGAAATTTCGTGCTTCTCAAAGTCTACAATCTAAACGGTGAAACTGAACGGAAGAGCATCCAAGCTGCATTCCAAAAAGTTTTCCCCAAAATCCATTCAAATAAGTACAAAACGCGGTGGACGCTATTTTTCGAGGAATGCGCGAAGCAAGCTCCAGAGATTTCAACCAAGATCCTCAACAAGCAATCGAAGCCGAACAAGGAGCAGCATCTTGCAGAGGATACAAAGTTGAAAATTCCAGTTATCTCAGGGGATTTTGAGGAGTTGAACGGAAACAAGAAGCAAACTAAGAACAGCAACACCCACACACCCAAGGCAGGATTAGTGGATAACACCCTTGTTGGACGGTCGAAAAATAGAAAATATAGCGCTCCGATCAGCGGACCTAACATGAAATTCGTTAGTAACTTTTACTAGGGATTTCACTCTGACAACTAACGTCCCTCTTATTTTTTATCCTTCTAACTACTTGATGGTCCTGTCGTAAGGAGTCATTATAGTGCTTACCTTCCGTGGATTAAGAAGGTGAGCAGAGAAGGATAAAAACTTTCTTACTGTTACTATTATAATTATGATTTAATGCATACTATATACTATGCTAACTAGGCGAGAAACTCTATCGATAGTTGATATTTCAAATGTAGTTTAACTATTCCTTTTTATTTATTACGTTCGCTAATGTCTCGTCATATTTCATTATTATCGACTTTTGTGAAGTTGTTGCTTGCTTCCCTTGTTAATTCCCAATCCACACAAATCAAACAGCCTGAGTAAACAAAACACATTTTCTGGAAGCCCTTAGCGATTTAAATCAACCACTCGAGAATTTGTTGATAAGGATTAAGAATTGGACTTAGAATTTCTTTGAATAGTTCGATTTCTGAATAAAATCATTTGCAAAACCATATCTTATGTCGAATTTTTCAATATACGGCAAGAAGCTTCTAATCATCGGAGGAAATGGCTACGTTGGTTCCGCGATAGCTCGTCAGGCCGTTTCTCTTGGAGCGAAAGTTACGAGCGTCTCAAGAAGCGGTCGTCCTAAAACAAGACAGCCTTGGGACTCAAAGGTTGAATGGATTCCAGGAGATGCTCTGAAGCCTGAATCCTTCGAAGGCCCAATCAGAGAATCAGATGCTGTCGTTCACACAGTCGGCGTGTTGCTCGATTCCTCGTTCACCAAGTTCAAGCAACCAGGCGACGAAGGAACATATGAAGTTTTGAATAGAGATACCGCAAAGGCTGTGGGCTCGCTTTTAAATGAAATTGGTGGGAAAAAGATGGTTTATATCTCTGCTTCTCAAGGAGCCGGATTTACAACTCGTTATCTAGATACCAAGAGAGAGGCTGAAGAGTTTTTGCTCCAGCTTCCGAAGGTTAAAGTAAGCATACTGCGTCCTGGTTTCATATATAGCTCAACCGACAGACCGTGGACGATGCCAGTTAAGATTGGCAAAGATATCACCTCGCGATTAGCAAACGTTTTCCAGGAGATGGCAGGCGGAAATGAAACTCTGAGGAGCTGTGCCAAGAAGCTCGAGGGAGATCATTCTATCGATGTCAACGCAGTAGCAGTGAGCGCACTTCTGTCGGCATTTCAAACCGAATATGATGGCAAAATTCTCGAAAGTCAAGAAATGGAGAAAATCTGGGAGAGATTTCTGATGAGAAGATTTCAAGGTCATTCCAAATGATAGGCGTTTCATAGAGAGCAGTTATGTACTAACCTGCATTTAGCAGATTGTTTCATAATTTCAACTTCTGGAAGCCTGTCAGTTGTCTATATTCATATCAGGAGCCTTGATCCAATTAGCACGCCTTATTTCGCGCAATTCTCATTTAGTTAGCTACATAAATAATCCGCACTGTAAATCATCATTTGTAGGATAATTTATCCCAACAAGAAACAACTTTACATGATTTCCACTCACAGAAAATATCATAATATTAAATATATTGATTATCAAGTTGCCACAATCACAATATCAATCCATTTGTTTAGAAAAATAAAGCGCGCTGAATCTACTCTCCTCCACAGTCTCAAGATCCTCTTCTGATCGTCGGGTCTTCCCTGTAAAGAATATAAAAATTAATGAAAAGCTTGAAAATTTGAAGATACTTCTTTCCTCCTGAAGATTTTGCCCATGCAAAATAGACGAATACAAAAAGCATAAGAAACGTCCCGAGCATAATGAGTCTAATTCGCAACTTTCTTCTTCGTATCTTTTTCTCTAGCTCTGAAGCGCCTTGACTCATACGTTCTCCCAACTTGCTCAGCTTTTGAGATTTTTCCTCGATGTTCTAAGTTACCAATCCATAAATTACTGGAAACTTTAATCTCATTAATTCACCTCTAAGTTGCTCACATTATGAAGAACAGACCTCACGCTCTCACCAGTTGCCAAGCGGACCTGATCGAGCTGTGTTTGAGCTTTTATTAAATTATCATCTGCACCAAGATCTTTGAATTTTTCAGCAATTTCAGGCACGAAGGTATTCGCGTAAGCTGTTGTTTCACTTTCACTTTTTTCCCAATAGGATGGAATTTCCTCTTGAACAGAGGTTTGAATTTCCTACCTCTCAAATTAATTTATGGAAACTTCAAATGAGTTACCGATAGCATACGATACACTTGAGTTTCAGAATAGTAGTCGCTACAAAGTGCTTTAAAGGAATGTATCATTAGACAGGTAATTTGATGGTTTTATTGATACCCATGTATGTGATTCTTTTTTCATCGAAGGTAGAATACCAGGAACCATTGGGACTCTTTAACTTCTGGTGATCACCTGCATGGACTTTCATAGGGTGAAATTTAACCAACAAAGACTGAGCTTCCTGAGAAAATTTTTTCTAATATAGTTTTAATGCATTCTGTTGACGACTGATGAACGCCAATAAAAAAGATACTTCATATTTCTCCTCGAAACAGAAATGATAAAGGACGCTGCGATCCTCTAACCGTCCAATGGCAACGAATAGAACACCACTTTCTTGCATCGGTTATTTGGAATATTTACTCACGTTCGAAAAATTTATTGCGAGTTTATCTCTGATAGGACTAAGAAAATTGAATCTTTGAAATACAAGAACTAATATGTTTTCGCTTTGCGTCCGTGCATTTGGATTTATAACTTCTCTTATGGGAAATAATATTCGATATAGCATTGCGATTGAAGATCGAAAACATAGAGTTAATTTAATTTTGTGTTGTAGAAGAACCTATTATCATGCATTTTTAAATCGGGAGTTAAGTTCATAAAACGATGTTGTCATTCATTCATGAGATGGTGATGAGTTTTATTCTTAGACCATGCATTGTACTCTCTTTTCCATTTTAACATGATGTGAAACTTTACCTTGATGAAATTTCAAATTGAAACTTAGCAGACGGTTACCACTACTACAGATGATTCACTAATTGCTTTGTCAATAATAAACCTGTACCATACAGACGGCAAACTTGTATCTATTTGCCTAAACTTGAAATTAGCCGCTTTTGAATTTGAATTTGGAAAGAGAAAATTGATTTATTAGAATCACGTATTACCACTACTTTCTTGACTTCAATTCAACTAATTCAAAAAAATGATTATAATTTATCTCCTATTTTTTCCTTTAGTCAAAAATGATATCTAAAAAGTAAATACTAATTCCTAGTGTAGCTGAGTGATACTAGTTAAATTGGCATATTGAAGCTCGTATTGACTAGAAAACTAAAACTAAAAAGCAAAACTACATTGAACTAATTTGCTTAGCTCACAACATGGTTGCAGTGAGTAATTGCCTAATTAGAAAGCGCTTTCTTTGAGGAAATGACACCATATTACTCTCTTCTTCATCATCACAGAGACGATAGATCTCATCACTAATGGGCTCTCTTCTCCAAGTGGGGGTGTGAGGCATTAAATCAAAATTACTTTATTGTTTTCGATACTTAAGTTTTGAAGACAGTTAATCTAGGGCTCACATGACACAAATCAAAGTTGCTAACGAATATTACGTGGACTTTGTATCAGCATTCTGAAAAATGTATCAAGAGCATTGCATAAATTTTGTCTTTGCGAATATTACACAATTTTCCGTTCTGAACTCTACAAATAAAAGGAACCTCAAAATGAATGAAGAGTTTATTAAAATTAGATCTCACTATAGCTGATTTCTCTTTTAGACAGGTCGTATGATAGCAACTGGAATCCGTTGTTGTTCATCTTCGGTACCATCATTATAATTCCCTTCATATCAATTGTCCAGCATTGATTGCCGTCCGTTAAGCTCAAGTCTCTAATTTCGGCTTTGTCTTCACTCACTGTTTTGTTGGTAAGATTAAAACTGAATGCCTTTTTATTATTGCCTCCGAAAAAGATAATTTCATTCGTTGCTGCAAACTTATCTGGGAAGCAAATAGAATAGATTGGAATAACTAGCTCCAACTTGCTTATAATTTCAGACTTTTTGTTCTCTAAATCCAAACGTTCGACTTCATATACGGGGAGATGCGGGCCTTCATCTATTCTCGGATAATCATCCAGATTCTTTTTGACAAACCCGCCAAAAACATATATGTAACTTCCTGCATCACAAACTGAAGCGCAAATGCGAGGCCTCTGAAGGTTCATGCCATGCTCCCATTTCCAATTACCATTCTCCTTTTTCCCTATTTCAACAGACTTAGTAGGTTCTCTGGGATCACCTACTCCTCCTATTATGTAGATTTGCTCTCTCACTGGATTCCAGATTATTGAATGCGAATATTTGGCTTTGCTAAGTGACTTTTTTTCTTCAACATTTGCTTGCTTGATTATATATTTGACTTTCCCACTCGCTTCTGGAAAAGCAAATGAAATTTCATACACAGACGATAGAGCTGCTTCTTTGCTCACTCCACCTGTGACCAAAATTTTTGTTATCTTATCTCCGCTGTCCAGAAAAGTGGTTAATTTAGCTCCTTTCGGAATTGCAAAGAGTCTTTTGTTTTGGATCATATTGATATCGCGGAATGTGAGCGGGAGAGAAGGATAATGGATATTTATAAGCTTATCTCCTTCGAGAAAGAAAACCATTTTCTGGTTCTTCAACTGTTCCCGATCAAGTTTTTGTTCTGAGCATTCAAACATCCCAAATCCATCCTTTAATTGACTGAAAATTTGGTCAAATTGTTTCCCGTCACCTAAAATATGCTCCAATGAGCCGGGATTCTCTCTTAAGGCTGCGAGAATTATGGAGATTTCCGCATTTGCAGTTGCGAGGACTGGTTTTATATCCTTAATTACGTTGCTGTGGTATATATCCGCAGACGGCTTTTGCAAAGGTATGAAAGATGTATGGAGATGCGCATTGTTTTTGAATATGGTGTCACCAGTCTCGTCCACAGCGCAAAAAATTCCGCTTTTTTCGATTTTTGTCTTAATACCGTCCGCGCTTTGCTGCTCCTCTAAATCGTCTGCTTTGTTTTCACCTTAGAAGTATTATTCATATACACTCAGCATATAAAATAGCAAAGTTACTGATGAGAGTGTTATATCTTGCGTTGCTTAACCTTGAAACCATGCCTGCCATAGTAAGATCTATAGTGAGGTCTTTAAGACATCTCTCTTGTTTGCAACCTTCGCAGCTATAGTTAGAATCCGGGGTCAAGATATCCTTGCGGCTTTTGAGATTTTTCAAAATGTTATAAAGCTCGCGAGTACATGTGTCTTTGACGCATTTACTGTTTCGGACAGGTATTTCAAAGAAGTTCCCATCACGAGAAGCAGGATTCCAAGTATCGACAGTGACTTTCAGCTTTGTTGTCTCATCAATTTCATTCACTATCGGGAAAATAAGTTCGATGAATGATTTGGCAGCGATTACCTCTCTGTGTTATTTGCCTGTTTTCGGGTTTGAGGAGGATTTCAGTGAGTATTGCTTCTATTCCTGCGCTTGCGCTCTCAACCATTTTAACTAACTAAGGGATATTTTATTGCAATAATCAATATAATTCTAGGCTGCATAATCAAACAGTCTCAAGAAATTTACACAATTGCGACACTGAAACTTATGAGTAATTGATCAGCAATGACCTTCATACTAGAATTTGATCAGAAACGAAGAATTTGGTAAGGTTGACTTTAAAATTATCTACTCGAATTTACTACAGTTATAATTAAATGATCAAGCTCAGCTATAAAACTGGTGAGAAAGCTATCTTTTTGACCTATCTTTCCTTTCGCGAATAAATATCATTCATTTTAATAGCCATTTAGGAGACAATTGTTTTTTAACGCTTATTTTGTAAATCCATATTTATTAGTGCGGCTAGGTCAGTAGACATTTGATGCTTGATAAATGAAATGTAGCACTTATAGATTAATAATACTTCAAAAAACTTTAATTTTCTTGGGCGATGGCTTTTGGCTGTGAGATTGGAGCAGTGGATGTACCTGTTCGATAAATTGTAGTTCAAAAGTTTGAATCCGCTGCTGCCCTTCGGAACCATCGTGACTACTTCATTTTGATGAATAGTCCAACAATTATGCCCATTTGACTGAGAATTGGCTTCAATTTTTGCTTTGTCTTCATTCAATTTATTAGTACTCAGATCGAAGCTAAGAGCTCTTTGATTTTTGCCTCCTAAGAAAATAATTTCTTTGGAGTAATTCAGATTATCTGTAAACTAAAGACAATGGTTAGTAATAAGCAGAGAAAAAGTTGTGATAGTTTCTTTCTTATTATTCTCTAAATTTAATCGCTCGATTTTTAAGACAGGTAACATAGTGCCCTGATCGATATGAGGATAGTCATGAGGATTTGATTTGACATAGCCGCCAAAAATATAGATGTAACCTCCTGCAATACATGTTGACCCACAAACACGAGAATGCAGAAATTCCTTTCTTGAGTACCAAATCCAATTACCATTATAGTCTCTTTCACCAACTTCTATGGATCCTGTTGCCTTTCTAGAATCATCTACTCCTCCAATTATAAAGATTCCACCATTATTTGGATGCCTGAGAATCGAATTAACTGACATCGTTTTTGTCAGATATGAGAGCATATTATTTCAATTTATAGATTGGGTAATTTTTTATTGCATATTTTATGTTTTTCAATACTAAAAGGCCTATGCAGCATGAATCTCAAACAATACACTTTAAACCTTTAACCTCAATCTCAACTCTCAGTGAATACTTTTTGTTTTGTTTACCTTTGGAGTTTTTAGCTGAATTGTTAGTTTTTTAGTTCGGAGTACTGAATGAATCTTTTAGTTAAGTTGTACTTCAATAACTTGAATCCTTGCTGTTCGCTTGGCATCATTGTGACTACCTCGCCCATATGAATAGTCCAACCTTCATTGCCTGCTAGTGTAGAAAAGTCTTCAATTTTAGCTTTGTCATCATTGAAACTGAAACTCTTAACATCGAAAGTACGAGCGTTTTGATTTTTTCCTCCGAGGATGATAATTTCATCAGGCCTTTCGAAGCTATTTGGGAAGCAGAGAGAATAATACGGAGTATACTTGAGGACATTTTCTTCTTCTCCGAGAGTTTTGATGATTTCAGACTTATTTGTCTCTAGATCAAAACGTTCGATTTCGACGACAGCTAATTTTAAACCCTGACCAATCTTAGGATAGTCATCAATATGCTTTTTGACATAACCCCCAAAGATATAAATGTATTTTTCTGTAACACAGGCTGACCCAGAGACTCGAGGCTTTTGAAGTTCCTTCCCCTGATACCAGATCCAGTCACCTTTATCTTTCTCACCAATTTCTAAGGTTTTTGTCGGCTCTCTTGGATTACCTACTCCTCCCAACATAAAGACCTGCTCGTTCTTTGGGTGCCAGACTATCGAGTGAGAGTATTTGGCCGTTCTACAAGAGTTTTTCTCTTGAACAGAGGCTTGTTTGAGTACAGTTTTGCCATCTTCAGTTTCTGGAGTAAATGAAACTTCATAAATTGTCGGCAACGCTGATTTCTGTAGATTTCCGCTTACACCACCTGTGATCAAAATTTTTGTGATCATTGATGGTTTGTCCACGAAAGTTGTCAGTTTAGCCCCTGGAGGAATTTTGAAGGGACTGTTGTTTAGAGTCAGCTTAACATTAAGGAATGTAAGTCCAAGACCTGGATAATGAATGTTTAGCATGTCATTATCGTCCTTATCCTTATTGACGCAGAAGACTAATTTCTGATCCTTCAGTTGTTTGGGGTCGAACCTGAGTTCTGAATATTCAAAGATACCCAAACCCTCTTTTAATTCATTAAAAGACAGGTTGGAGGTAAATGGACTTTCTCCAAAGATATCTGCAAATAAGTCGATATTTTCTTTCGCAGTCATGAAAGCATTGCTGATTTCCGTATGAGCTGCCGCGAGCTTTGATTTTAACTCTGAATTGATGCTTTTCAAACTAGCTTCAGGGTTTTTTAACAGCATGAATGAAGTATGTAGAGGTGCGCCATCTTTAACGATTTCTTTGAACTCTTCATCAACTGCAGTAATTACACTAGCCTTTTCTATCTTTGCTAACATTCCGTCCGATAGCTTGAACTCATCATTCTTCTCATCATAAGTTTGACCACCATCTACATAATTGATTAATTTAGACATGAATGACAGGAAAAACGAATGAGTACCAATCAACTGGTCGTATCGAGCATTCCTCAACGTCGCGGTGACACCTGCCAGCGTGAGGTCGATACTTAGTTCTTTGATGCTTCTCTCTTGTCCACAGTGGGGGCATTTATAATTCGAATCTGCTGAAGCGATCTTATCTTTGGGTAGTCGCTTGGCAAGTATACGTAATTCGAATGTACAAGTGTCTTTCACACAATGTTTGTTCCTGACTGGGGTTACATAAAACTCTCCAGTCGTGGCTGATACAGCCCAATTTTCTGACTTCAGATTGGGATTGGCTTATGAGAAGTTTAAGTATGATGTCAATTTGATAGCTTACCTCTCTGTAATAGCTTTCTATTATCGGACTTGAAGAGGACATCTGAGAGTATTCTGAGTACCTTGTCGTCAGCCATTTTTTGAGTTGTAAAGTTACTTAATTTTGTGAAATGCAATATAATCCTAGCCTTTGTATTAATCCGAAAAATAGGATCCTCTCGACAACACACATGTCACTCGGTTGTCTTTTCAAATTATGGCATTTCTAATGATGCTGACGGAATCCCTCTATTTCCTAGAGATGCTGAATTTTTAAAACTCACTTCTGTCTTGAGAGAAGCTAACCATAATTGAACATTAATAACACATCGAACTATAAATTTAGAGTTCCAGAGTTAAATCTTCGAAATCCTAATTTTATTGCGAAAAGAATCCTTCTCTCTCATTCACTCGATTCATTTGCCGCTTCAAATACGAGCAACCCTTCATTAACTCAGCAGACAGAAACCACTGCCTATGAAGAGGATCTTGATGTTTGGAATTATTGGCATCCTAAAAAAATTTTAAAAAATCACAGCTATTAGTGAGAATTTGCCTTTCCTTTGCTGTTGTAAAAGTAATCCCAATCACAAGCCGTCGAGGTTTACTTATTTATTTTTTGGGATTTATTTTCTCTTTAATCAAAAAATGGCATCAAAATGGCTTCATGAAGGATCCTTTCAATTGGAATTGATATCTCCCAATTGAGAATAATCTTAATCTAAATTTGAAGTCGATTTCAACGAAAAAAGCAGCTTTAATACTTCTGATGATATTGAAATGGCTTCTTATTGATAAATGCAGAAAAATTTTCAAAGCAACTCTCCCTCATGATCCAACATGAAACAAATATGGTTACTTTCTATTTTTCTCATTATTCCGTCCGTTATTGAATTTATCTAATGAATATAGTTAATTGCTGGTAAATAGAATCGTAGATGATTAAAATTTTTCTCATTCATAAACGGGTGAAGGAAGGATTTTTTACTAAAGTTCTATACTTGCATCCAAGTTTCCTAGAAAGCCTCCGGGTCTAAGATTGCCTTCATGCTCCTCGCGCCTTATCAGAATCACTATACTACATCTTTTTATCCTATAATTCTGATGACGAACGAAAACATTATCTGGACCATTTGCCTCACTTAGCCTTCTATACTAATAGCGAGGCTTCAACCTTACAATGATGACAATTTTCATAATGAAATAATTTCAATCGGCCCTCATCATCCCAATACAAATGAGTTTCAAAATAATGAGCGCTTTGATTGCAAACTGGTACCTTAAACCTTGGAAATAAGAACAAATTTTTACTGAAAGTTCCAAAATGATCAATGGAATTAATATGAATTGTTCTGATCGAATTTTTTAATAAAAAACCTAATCTCCAAAAAAAACAAAATGGTTTTTGAGTGGTTCCCTATCCTAAAAGGCAAATACTTCACTTACCAAGAATACTTTAGCTTCAGCATTGCCGGCTTCACGGCAATGGTGGCTATCGGCCTTTATTTAATTGCCAAGCTCCTACCATTCGCATCAAAACCGCTCATTACTTTCCTTAAACTCTCTCGCTACAAAAAACCGAGAATTATTACCGAATTAATCAAAATTGATGATATGGAACTCCCTACTACAGCCTTTCAGTCCTCTCAACCACTCAGTCCGAGTAAATTATTTGACGTTGTCAGCGACGAAGATGACAGCGAAGCTGAAATCACCACAGAGACCAAAGTATTACTGTGCTTTTCGACTCTAGTAAACATTTTCTCTTGGCTCTCAGCTATTATGTGGGCGTTTATTCCAATTGTGTTCATGGGATTTGATCTATTAAACCCAATCTGGTCGATTGTTCTTTCATCCCTCATCCTCTTGAACGAATACCTCAATTACCTATATCGCCAGTATCCCTCAGCTTCCAAAAGAGCAAACTCCAAAATTTCTAGAATTTCCCGTGTGTTGCGTATAGCGGCCCAACATAGCACAGCGGCCATGCAAGGGACACTCATCTTAATTGCAATATACTCGTTTGGGCTCACATTCCTCTTCCAAGGGACTTGTCTTGCGCTTTATAACAATGAGAACGCAGGATTTGTATACAAGGATGCTTTTGCTTTGAGCACCTCACTGACACGGTTTTTTACACTCGGGACTCAGTGCCCGCCGGGTCCCCCTTGCCATTTCTTTGCGACTCTGCCTGAAGACGGGTCAACAGGAGTTATTATAAATGTGCATACTGATATTAAAACTGTGGATATCACCATATTTTATGAGGAGGCGAACAACACGATGCTTTTAAAGGGCAAGCCTGGCAAATATTCGGTGAAACCGAGAAGCTTTGTCGTTGATAAAATCGAGACTAAGGGACAAAGGGTGGCTCATAGTGCAGTACTGCAGGATTTGGCTCCTAATACGACATACTATATTCAGGTGTACTATAACGATCAGATCCAGACGGCTGCGAGCTATCGGACTCTTCCTGGCCGTAACCATACCGGAAATATGACAGTTGTGCAAGGAGGTGATGCTGGAACGAATAAAATATCACAGAAGATGATAACTTTGGTCAGTCAGATCGACCCTGATGTCGTTCTTTTGGGTGGCGATTTAGCCTATGATAATAATATAAAGCACTGCTATTACTGCTGGGATTCTTTCTTTAGAATGTTTGAAGAGCTAAACAAGCGAGTTGGGAGACTGGTACCTCTGGTAATGTCAATAGGGAACCACGACGCAGGATTGGACGTTGATTCTCAGCGAAAACTCTCGATTGATGAAGAGGGACCTCTCATGTTTGTTTGGTTTGCCCAGAGCACGATCCCGGACCCCGAAAAGCCTTCTCAGCGGGTTGCCCCTGACATTCAAAAGCGGAATTCATATGATTATCACTTGCTAGGGAAGATTCTTCTCATGAATCTCGATAGCAATTACCTCTCGAGATATGACGGAGAGCAATTGGAATTTATCAACTCAACCTCTCTTCTTTATCCTGACTATCTGAAAATGGCAATGTACCATGAACCGGTTTATTCTTCATGCGTGGGGATTAGCATGGAAGGAGAGAAGCACTGGGTACCTCAATTTGATCAGCATCACTATTTGGCGGTGTTCGAGAATCATGCTCATTCGCTGAAGAGGACGTTTCCTGTTACAAACAGAACGTATAATCCGCAAGGGACTATCTATTTGGGGGACGGGTCTTGGGGAGTGATCCCGACCAAGTGTCCTGAGAATAACTCATCTGGAATCCTTGCGACTTGGCAGAATCGAGTAAACTTTTTTTGGTTGATGAATATCAACGAGCAGGAAGTTAAATACAGTGCTATAAATCCTGATGGCGAGGTGCTTGATCAATATACGCAGAATATCGAAAGTCAGAGGCCTGAGGCTGAACTCTAAATTAGCATGTAATTTAAATAAATGCACGAGTTGAAACTAACTTTTTGCAAAATGGCTATTCTGAGAATGTATTTATTATCTATAATTTTGGGTTACTCTTATCTAATGCCTATATTTCCAAGGTTAGAAGTTAGCTGCTAATGTTGCTTGTTTAATTCAATAAATGAATTGTGAACATTGTAGATATGAGATCTTCTTAAACATACTAGCTATGCAGATGAACTCCACTACCACTATACAATTCAAAATTTCCTCAGTAGTTGCACCCAACAAATCGCATTTATTTAATTAGTTGGAGCTTCTGCGATATTTATATTTAAAATGTCACGAGAAGCGAATTGCTTCCACAGAAGAGCTTTGACTCAGCTGTGTTAGTACTCATTGGAGCTATTTTCATCTCGATTGATCAACCCTGAAACTTGATAAATCAAATACATTATTTTTTTATCTTCATCCTGAAAGGAGCATGCTGAAGATCCATTTGATAGCTTCAAGGCTATTCGAATCTCCTATATTATATATTTCTGGACGTTTTTTATCTGATCAAACTGGCAATAAAGTAATTGTCCCCCTCCTCCGAGTTCCCCCTCCTAACTGGCAGTTTCCGAACAGAAAACCTCCAATTTATAAAGACTCAGCTCGAAAAGAAATGTGACGACTAACAATGATTTTTATTTCGAGACACGGTGAGCGAGCAGATTTCCTTAAGCCAGATTTTCGTGGCACTCATAAATATTTAGATACCCCTCTTACTCCACTAGGACACGAGCAAGCCAGAGCAACAGGCAGAGCAATAAAGAAACTTGCTTATAGCTTGATCGAAGAGAAGAAATCTTTCATTTCTAAGCAAAAATTTATGATCATCAGCTCCCCTTTCTTAAGAACTATCGAAACAGCTGCTGGAATTGCAGAGACCTTCGATTCCGATGAGCTTTACGACAAATCGATTTTCGTCCAATATGGCTGCTCGGAAATTCTAACCTGGTATTCTTATGACGTAATGCCGGATATCCAAATATCGAAGCTAACTCCCTCAGGTTTCAGCGAGAAATATAGTATCCCTATCAAAACTAACGAATTTGATGAAAAGCTGTTCACGCAGGTAAAATATCCTGAAACCGAAGCAGACTTTGTTGCTAGAATTCAGAAATTTTATACAGTATTGGTTGATATTTATCTGAAGAAATTAGCTAAAGAGGGTGTTATTCTGATAATTTCCTCGCATGGATGGGCTGTCCAGGAGATCTTGAAACTTTTAGAAGCCTACGACGAGAAGAAACCTATTGATTATTGCAGTCTATCAGCAATTTGCTACAAGAAAGGCGATGTTGGCCCAGAAGCGAAAGTGGTGCTTGCACAATCGCTAGACCATTTGGCTGGTCTTCCTCCGAAATCTAAAGATTTCCTCTGAAAAACTAAAAAATAGGTAACGAGCACAAGGGAAGCTGATATTTGTAGTTATTTGCATTGTAAAGCATCGATAAAACAAAAAGAAGAATGAGCTGAGAGTTTTAAATTTATAAAAATAAAAATGTGACTGATGTATAGACATTTATCACCATTTGTAGGATAATATATGCCTACCTTTTCTATCAAAATTCTTGACTCCAACTTATTTTTGGTCGCTTGAGTAAAACATACATAGCTATACTCCATCCGGTTTCAATTCTTCAAAATGAAATTGCTTGTTACTACTGGGAAATCATTTTCAAAGCTTGACAAAATTGAAAATTTGGCGAATACATGATCAAATAGACGAAATTATTGCAATCAAATCCTGCAAAAGAGAAAAGAATATTGAAGGCTATTGAACTAAACTAGCGAAATAATAATCGGCTATGATCTGTAATATATTGTATGTAATTAATGACAATAGGTAACTTGCACTTTTATCTTACCCAAATAAAATAGTTGCTTTTCATAAAATCAAGACTTTTGAGAAATGAACCCTAGGATCAGTTCGCAATTTTTTGCTTTTTATTGTAGGATTGTCCAGAACCAAAATCAGTTATTCACTCAGTCTGTCGTAAAAACTAATCTAGTTTAGATAAACAGAAAAAATTAAGTATTCAACATATTCTACAATGGGTGGAGATAATTGCCTGGGATGTTTTGACAATATCAATAGTATGGATTTCTTTGAACCAAATGCCAGACCATCGCTGAAAATATTATCTCTTTAGAGGAAATATTGAATCACTGTGACTGTGAACTCGTCAAGTGAGATCTAACAAAGGGATTACTCAAAGTAAATAATTTTGGTGCCCTACCTTTTGCTTGTATTTATCGTGAACTTCAATCATCATGTCGATGTAGTCTGGGTTCTTGACTACTTTTTCGCTTGGAGTTAAGAAGTTTCTAAACTCCTCCTCTGTCAAAAATCCATCAGAATCCTCATAATTACCTTTATTGAATTCCTTCTAAACAAAAAATTATACCAGATCAAACATCTTGAACATCGACTCGATCTTAGATTCAGTTAGGAATGACGTCTTCTCGAATGAAGCAAGAAGAAACTCTACAACAGATATTGTGTGATCAGTAAACAGCCTCAGCAATCCTCTCTGTTACCTGTATATTGAATCATCCCGCACTTGTTAAAATCCAATACTTTGAAGATAGCGTCTATATCCAGATTTTTCATTCCAACGACGTCAAAGCCTATTCAAGTCAGCTACGCTAGAGAAAATAGTTCAGTACCTCTCTTGATGTCTCTTTTCGACAAAAACCCGGTACCTGCCTTATCCAGAGCGTTCCAAGTACGGACAATTTTGATTGTGTCCTCATACGAAGAGAAGTACGTAATCGCGAAAGCCCAAAACGCATTCTGTAGCAAAGTCATCCCTTTGAAATTTGCGATGGTTTCCATAACTTTGGAATCGATGTTCTTGTCAGGCTGTATCTCTTGAGCCATCTTCTCAAACCACGGGTGGCTGAGACACTGCTTAGCGCTGTATCGTTTGTCCGGATTGAGCTCAAGCATCTTATGAATCAGGTCTTTTGCTTCTTCAGATGCTTTCTCAAAGATTTTAATTTGGGTTGAGATTTCTGCTCTTTTGATCTTTTTGATCAAGATTTCTTCAGTATGGGCATCGAAAGGCATCTTTCCTGCTAGGAGCATATAGAGCACGACTCCCAACGCCCATATATCGCATTTTTCATCATATCTCCCGTCTAGTACCTCAGGCGCCATAAACGATAACTAAAAAAAGATCAGCTGCATTAAAGTTAAATGTGGCCATTGAGTTACAGTCCCACAAGTTTTTAGGATTTTTTGGTTTTTTGTAAAATAAATCGCTTCTCCAAAATCGATAAGTTTGATGATGGTGTCTTCATCATGAGTTGCAAACATTATGTTGTCAGGCTTTATGTCCCTTTAATTGGTTGCGATCCAAAGCATTATGAGTTATTGGCTATGATGAAAAGACGCTTGTACCTGTGGACTATTCCCATGCTATGCATGTATACAATCACTCTGAGTAAATCTCTCATGATTTCGCAGATTTTCGCTTCACTAAATTTAACTCCTTTTAACCATTGTTTGGCTAACGTTCCTCCTGTGTAAGCTTCGAAAACAATGTTAATGCAGTAGGGATCGTCATAGCATTCGATAATTTTAAGGGCATTCGGATGGTCCTACATGTAACGGTTTGTTGATATCTGGAAGTGTGATACATTTTTTACTATTTCTCGAACTAGTTGAACTTCTTTCATTATTTTTTCCTCAGCGTTTTTGCTCAGGGTGCCTTTTTTTATGATCTTCACAGCACGATCGATATTTGTAATTTTGTGGATCGCTCGTTTGACTTCACCAAACGCGCCTGTTTATAGATTTAGAGAAACCATGATAAAGCGATAATTGCCTTCTCCAAGAACGGCCAACAACTTGTAGTCTTCTTTGATATCTCGAGTGGCGATTTTTCGGACCATGTCACTTTGAAGGATTGATTCTTTTAAGTTTGGTCGCAAACCAGCAGCTGATTCAGGTAAGAATTGCAATGGCACCGATATTACTTACGCTCAGTAACTTTTTTGGATTCTACGCAATGAGAGTTTCCCATGTATCTGTAGCAGTAGTTCTGATATGTTTGTTTATTTAATCTTGAGAATTTTTGCAGATCCGTTTTTTTGTGGTATTGGAACGAGTATGCTTCGAAACTAAAAAGAGCAAAATTCTACCAAGTTTAATATATCTATATCTGAACTTTCGAGCAAGAAAGGCCTTTTCTGACCTTCATCGACTTCGGAGGATAGCTTTTAGGGAGAGGAGATATTAATCCCAACAACCGAAACTTTTACCTTTTTTTTTTATTTAGTATTTGAATGATTGATATGGAAATAGACTCAATAATATGGATAAGACTTGATCAAGGACAAAACCTGGGCGATTGTGCTTGCTTGATTGCGGAACGAGTTTTTTTTTGTTGAGCATGATTTTTTGGAATAGCTTGAAATGCAAATATGTTGTTATCCAAGGATTCCTTGGCTATTCCGCTATCTGTATTTATTCTACAACCTCTACTACCCCAAAAAAAATTTCGAAAGATATCAATAATGTTCATAAACGAGAAAAAGATATAAATGCAGCAGATTCAATTCCAGCTCAGATTTAAATCTTGCTGCGAATCACAAATTTTTAAAAGAATACTTAAACAATAAATTTGACAGGCTTGCTAACTATTAATAATATGAGCGAAAGAGACTGAGAATAAGATAATTCTCTTTCAGAAAGGCCCTAATTTACATGACTGCGTCTCCAGTAGAAACATCATAGTCTTTAGCTCCCCCTGATTGGACCCCGATCCAAGCAATTGCTGCTCCAATGCAAGGAGTTATTGCAAAAGCCCAGCGCACATATTCCTGATTTGCAGAATCTTCAACATCTTTTAAGTGCTAAGCAATTAGAATTAAAAAAATTAGGCTCATGGAACAAAATTTTCGGTACCATAATGAAAAATAGCAGAAGTCCACAGGCAGTTTTCTCCAATAAACTATAAAACCCATACACGAAAGCGCCGCTTCCACCTTTTTGTCCAACAACTTCACTCTAAACAAAACACTGATGAGAAGAAATTCAACTAAAATACTTACAATGTAAGCGACAGAAGTGTTCAATATGAGACTCTGGGCAAACCCAATTATGACTGCGAATCCAAACATTATATAGTTGGCACTTGGTTGCAAGAACTAGAAATATATTAGTTGCTTGTACAGAGGTCAAATCTTACAATTAAGCCGATTGAGAGGACGCACACCATGAGAGCGCCGATTGTGTAGGTTCTTTTCCTATTGACGCAAAAAGACGCATTAGACATCTATTTAAAGTAATAACATGCTTTACCTTCCGATTTTCTGGTAAATGTCTTTTAAGTAGACCGTTAGCACAGAGGAAGAAATGTAGATCAGCATAGGTATCAATGCAAACGTGAGGGGAGTCGAATTTTGATCTGAATGTCCTTCACCAAATTGCAGGACGGTGCTGAGATAGAACAATAATAATGACTTTTCCAAATGAAGGTGTGAGAAATAAATAAGATGGGATATCATTACTGTGGTAACATTGCAATAAACTCTTGCACCCATGTAAACGATGCCATAAGCATAGAACTTCCATTCATAGAACCATAAATACCAATGGAAAGCCTCACTTGGCGCCGAAGAGGCCCTGCTTTGCTTTGGGTTCTGTGCGACGTCAGCTGGTTCTTCTAATAAGCTCTTATTGAGATCGCTTTCTTTGATGTTAGCCTCTTGATCTCGATTAATAGTTCCGTCTTCAACTTGCTTGAAGCTTTCGCCTTCATATTGAGTATCTGTAACTGAATTCAAGCTGACCAATGAGTTGAGTCTGCCGAATTCTTGCTTGTACTGCTTGGCTAGCTTGCGACAGGCACGAGTCAAGGATTTTTCTCTGATAGTCAACATGAAGAAGATTGACGTTAGAGCTCCGAGCACCAACGTGCCTTGGGCCAGTATTTGGAATTTTAGTCTTTTGTCATCCACCAAAGCAAAGAGAACAAACGCAAACAAAAGCACCCAAAGATTGGCAATAAAAGTGAAGGTGTTCCTCAAATTGTTAAGGATGTCACGTCTAACTCTCGATATTGTGAGCGATGGCACCAATGACATGTGACTGACTTGACACGCGGCCCATCCAACGTTAAATAATGAAGGGAAGGTGATGTAATAAATCAGTCGAACAGCGGTAGTGTCTTCGAACCATTTGCAAAATTGGCAAGGGAGAAAAATGAACCAAAAACTCACGCAGACCGTCACAAAACCGAAATAATACCTAACAAATGATTTGAGCGAGAGCAAAGAGGGAGCGAGGATACCAGGGCATTCGTTTTCCACAACGAGTATTGAATTTGTCTGAGAAGTATCCGACTATTGGAGTGAAAATACCGTCAGCAAGCTGCCCAGCCAATAGGACCATTCTATGTAAGTAAGATGAATGCAACACTTTTGAAATAGACTTTTACCCAGCGTATGTACCAGCTTCCTCAGGTCCGCCTATCGGATCTACACTTTTGAGATAATAGAGCAAGTAATTAAACCAGCAAGCTGCACAGAGGTCGTTTAGAAAGTGACCGACACCGTAGCCGTAAATGTGGATTGGTGTCAATGCATCTAGTTTCAAATCTGCTAGAGTCACAGGATCCTTCATTTTCTCTGAGGTCAATAATGACTTGGAGTTGGTGTCATCGAGTTTAGATTCAGGTATTATGCTTTCGCTAGCGTTTATAGCCATTGAGTACAAAAAATTTGTATCTTTAATTTTTATTGAATTATATCGAATAGTCTGAAAGCTGGAATTGTAATTTTTTGGACGATTCAAGAATCAGTAAAATATGTACTCAGAAGATTCTTAAATGTAAATATGTCCTCCAAAATAGTGGGCTTGCAGCTTGTTTTAGTGTGTCGGAAATTCGCAGTATTGTCAGGGTTACCCGGTATGAAATGGTGAAAAGCTACGCTCCTCTACAAAAATGAAAATGACTTTCTGGTTTCTTCTGGATTTCGAGAATAGCAACTCATCTGCACTGAAAATTAAAAAAAAAATATGGAGCATGCTATTTCAGGCTAAATAGGAGCTTGCGTCTGCTTAAGAAATTAGAAGTCTGCATTTCCTAAAATTAGCTTGTGAAAAATTAATCCAGCGTTAATAGGGTAAAGGAGCTTAGGAATCACTAAAACTTGTACTTTGAGTTGTCCTTTCGTGGATTGGCTGTATTTTGGACTGTGGTGAATGCGTAATGTAAATCACTAGTATTGTTCTATGGCTTATTTTGAGATAGTTATGAACTGTTCGAGTCTCCATAAAATTCTCCTCATCAAAAAAAAAAAGAAAACTCAACAAACCAGACCATCTAATTAGAACCCGTCGTTAAAGACGCACTTAAATTGCTGCTTAACATTCATCTCATTGGTTAAATAGGTCTTTCGCACTCACCCACGAGTGAATATTACCACGTGATCCAAACTAACTATAAAAGATGCAGATTGAAGAGAGCTTTAGCAGCATCACGATTTCTTACACACTGGAACATTGACGAAAAGGTTATTACGTAGATTCTCTGAAAGAGCTGAGTTTTTTTTTAATTATGTGCGAAAATTTGTCTTGAATAAAACTGCTGGGACATCATTAATAAAGGATTGAATTTGGAAGCGCTTTTCCTTCAAAACAAACAATTAGATCCTTACCTTCTATATCTGTAGATGTTAGACTATACAATTCGTTATCATGATTGAGGTAATCAATCAAAAAATGCTGCCATCGACTTCGTTATATCCGAAAAACAGCTCGTGTCTTCGGCTAAAATTTCTTTTGAAACGAAAAATACCATTGATAGAATGCCGCTCTTTCTATTTCCACTGTAACTAAATGAATTGAATTAAAATATATTATTCAGTTTCAAAAGCTTATCAACAGTTTGATTCAATAAGCAAACTAAGAAATCAATGAAAGCAGACAGAAAACCCAACGACACTCAGAAGCGAGCAAAATCTGTCGGCATGCCTTCTCATATCCAATACGATACAGTATCCCCGGCAACCAGACTTCTCGAGAAACGGCGCCAGCTTTATGAACGACACGATAAATACGAAGAACAACAAAAAACTTTCAAAATGTAAACCCAATCGATTCAAACCCCATAATCAACAAATCCTTCATCGCTTAGAGACGAAGAAAATTTTCGAAGAGAAGAAGAGGAAATTCGAGAGAAAGACAGGAAAATCCAGGAGGAATTGATCAGATACTGCAAATACCTCCAAGAAAACGATGCTAAACGAGCAAGATATATCAAAAGATTCAAAGAGGAGCAAAAAGCCAAAGAAGCCAAAGACATTGAGATCGCAAAGCTCGAAAAAAAGCTTGAGGAAGTTTCGAAAAACTCAGCAAAGCTTGAACAAAAAGTTTCATCGCTTAGAAAATACGAGGATTACCTCGAAATGGTCGTGAAGAAATCTGACCGATTCCCTAATCTCGAAGCTTTGTATCGTCATTACAGCTCGCTTGAACACTCGCTGAACAAATTGACTGACCTTTCCACCAGCATGCAGAAAAATCTTGAACACAAAAGGAATTATTATTCTCAGCTCGAGAAGGACAAAGGCAATGAAATCGTTTTGCTGAATAACGACATTACAGTACTGCAGAAAAAATTGGAGGTAAATATTAGAGTTGATGCGAAGGTGTTTGAGAGAGTTTGTGTGTTTAGGACACTGAGATTAGAAGGCAAGAGTTACAAGCAACAGTCGAGCAATCTACTAACGAAGCGGAGAAAAAGAATTTGAACTTGAGCAAAATTCTTAAGGCGGTCGAGAATATCTTAGCGAGATGTATAGAAGGAGGAAGACAATTGAAAGAGGTGGCAGAAGAGAAGTCGGAAAAGAAGGAAGGTGAGGAAAGGAAAGAAAATAAGACGTTGCAAAAGCAGCAGAGTGATATGAAGAATTATATTGACGATGATGATGATCCTAAAAAGAAGGGTAATCCTATTGTTAGCTAATGAGGAACTAACCTATCGCTGTAGTTGATGATGCTGTAGAGAGATTGAGGAAAATTGGAAATTATATGCAGGATTTCAGCAAGATTCTGCAAGAAGTAAGAGCTGAAGAAAAACAGAAGCGGGTAGCCGCAAGAACAACAGGCCACGCTTAATTTTTCTTCCTGATGGAAGGTAGACGCTGCAAAGCAATATTATTGTTTTGATGCGATGACAGACTATATTAAATGGTTTTCGTGATTTAATATTATCATAGAGCAAACTAATATTTGTTTCTAAGTTTTTGCATAAAACTGTTTTATACATGAAGATGAAAATTGAAAATATTGTTTTATCTCAAGAATCAAACATAATGAGATAGTTCTGTGCAAAGAGAATGTAGGTTATACTGAAAAGTCTTTATTTTGTCAAGAATTGCTATATAATAGCATTAGTTAATTAACCTGGGAAAAAAAGAAACCTGAGAATATTTTTCTTTCGTTCGCGAGTAAAGAGAATAGATGACTTCTGCAGTACTTTGGTGTATATTTGGTGTATATTTGGTGTGAGTTGTACAATGACATAATAAACATTATCAGAAAACTTTTGCTCTGAATTTGCTGTGCATATCTTTCAAATTGCCACTGATTCCAGGTAGAAATAAAATTTTTCTTTAGGAAATAGGATGCTGCAATTAAAATCTGCATTTTCCAGGGCATCTCCACTATTCAAGACATTAAATCAAGTCTCCAGCTGCTCATTCAGTGGAGTGGGAACCAAGCGAAAGCCAACAAGAAGAGATTTAGAGAGATATGAAGTTGTGGTTGTCGGAGGGAATCTCGGAGCAATCTTTTCAAGGCATCTAGACGACGACTCGAACGGAAGATACAGCACAATGGTTGTTTATGATCAGCCTATTAATCAAAGCGGACCTCTCAGACACATCTACGAACAGCAACAATGCGACAAGACAGAATACCTGATAAATGCTAAGCTCGCCATCAATATGTACACTGCAAGTGAGGTAAGCTTTGTAGAGAAATTCCTTCCCGAAGAAAACGCTATTGTGCTTAAAAATGGCAGAAAGATCGGTTACAACCAGCTTGTTATTGCCATGGGTAAATTTTTATTGCCAACTTGACAGCTTCATTGCAAATTTTGCTCAATCAGGTCTCAAAGGAGACGTTGGTCTTGTTCCAGGGCTTGAAGAAGCTTGGGCGGATATCGAACACCCTGTCTATTTGCCAATAGACCATCCTTCGTGGAGAACATTGAACCAGCCACATCCAAGATGGAACTACAATTTTAATTCAGGCGATGCGTTCTTCTGCATCCCTCCTTACCCTTATGCCGGAGAAGGTGACTTCAAACTCAAAATCATTGGCTCACTTATCCCTATATTGCAGTTGGTGGACTGAATTTCTTCGTTAGCAATGAGATCTGGAGATGGCATCTTGCGCAAGGTAAGCTATTAAATATCTAAAACGTAATAGACTGTGGTCTCATAGGGAAGGTTTCCCCAAAGCATTCTTTGACAGTGGTGAACGCAAATGACACTTTCTGCAAGTATCACGATGAAACTGACAGATTCATCAAGGAGAACATCCAAAAATTGGGAATTAAGGTCGACTACGGCTGGAATTTGAAATCGATTGATAAAAGTAAAAACGAGGCCGTTTTCGTAAATGTGCAGACTGGCAAAACCGAAACCAGAAGCTATGGGCAATTATATACTATGGTTCCAACGAAACCCCACGAAAACCTCGTCCAGGCTGGCCTGGCGACGAAGGAAAGCAACTTCCTTCTCGACGTCGACAGAAGCACGCTCCGACATAAAAAATACAAGAATATCTTCGGTATTGGTGACGTTAACAATGTTCCAACAACCAAGACTTTCTACGGAGGTTTCCATCAGATTCACGTTGTTAGACACAATGTTCAACGAAATTTAAAGGGACAGGCTCTCAATGCGAAGTACAGTGGATACAGTAAGTCTCCTATCTATCTAGGGCAGAATTCTCTCACATTCGCTGTTCATTATTATGATCAAAAATCTGCATGGGAAAATCTTATCGATAAGAATGGAGGAGCAATTTCCAAGGCTAGATACTACTTCTGGAGCAAGCTGCAAAAGAAGAGGGTCTTCAACTGGTATCAGAAGAAGTCTTGGGGACCACCGACTTTCTGGATCAAGAAGACGTTTAAGGGAGAGCTTCCTGTAGAAACCGCAGCAACTGAGCCAGCAGAAACCAAACCTGTTTTCCAGGCCATCAAGAGAAGTGCTCAAGAAACTCCTGATAAGTCGAAACAACAGTAGTGTGCTTTGGTGGATGAAGGGAGGGTTTATCAAACAAAAATAAACTTCTGATTTGTTGGCTCATCTAAAGGCGGGCTATTTCACAATGAATAAAGTAGTGTGATATTTTGCATGCTTTCCCAGTCAAGTGATTGCTTCCCTGTATATTGCATTCGCAAATCCGCCTTTAACAAAAAAAGAATCAGAGTAATTAAGGGAGTTTCATTCATTTTAGCTTGAACAATGCATGAAAAAACTAATTAATTAGTAAAATTCCTCTCGATTTTGGGACAATGTCAGGTTTCGGAAACATTTAAGAGTTCAGAAACTTTTTTTCGATCGTCGAACTGATTTGACTTTTGCAAGTAGTTTTTTTTTTTGCTTTTTTTTTTTGGGATTTTAATCAAAATTTATCAATGAAATTACAACGGCGTCAAATGCTGACCTGCTTGCATACACTTAGAACAAAAGCTTAGTAATTAAAATCAAATCATACTACGCATCCCACTAAACTCATAATTCCTTATCGAAAATCATCATGAGCAGATCCTACGCCCAACCCGGAGATACACTCACCTATTCAAGCCGAAAAATGCCATCTTACTCGATGAAACTGCTTGGCAACGGACAAATCCGAGCGTTTACTAATTTCAACTCTCCAAAGAACCAGCCAGTTTCGACTTCTCAAGGACGATTCAATTTCCCTACAAAATCTGCTACTGAAAGCTACAAATCGTCGTTTGTAGGACCTACTGAAAAGAACGACATAAACAATCTTGATAGAAGAGCTTCGGATCACATCAATCAAGATTATGTGGGGATTACTGGGTCGCAAACCAGTGATTTGAGGAAATCAACGAGCGCACCGAAATATTCAGAAATAGAAAAGATCATTTCAAGTCAGAGAATGGCGTCAGATCCAAAATATGCGCCGACCAGTACATCAAATCGCCTTCGTATTTCCACTGAAGGGACAGATACTAACCCAAAACCTCCGAAAAAAGGCCTAGAAATCAATACCGAAGCTACCTCGCTGCGGTATTCGAACAATTACAGATCTCTCACGACGAAAAACAGTGAGTTGGCAGAAAAGGTTTCTGAAACACCGAGCCAAAAGTCCACGTTGGTTGGTAAAAATTTTGAATTTGGGGCGAGGCTCAACTCAAAAGGTGACAAGCAAGATATGGTAACTGTTCAATCAACTCAGCTTGCATCAGGCTCTTATACAAAAGCGATTTCAAGCCAAAAGCAGTCTGGTAATAGCTCAAATATGTCAAGTACTGCGAGAGCGAAGAATGGGATGAACGGATTCTATAGCTCATCTAATATTTCATATTCTCCTCCGAAGAAGACAAAGACAGAGGCCGTGCCTACTCAAGAATCTGACGCTGGCAATTATCTTGGTCAGAAGGGCTATAAAGTTAACGGAAAATCAGCCTTGCTGAGCAATTCCGCAAAGTTTGATGGCGGATTCGGTTTCAATGCAGGTACAAGTAGTACTGAAGCAATAAAAGGGGCTGGTTTGGCGAACTCAGTCGAGTTTTCAAGCATGAACAGAGCATCACAGAGCAACCAAATAACTAAAGAGACCCAAAAGTCAAGCCGCTCGAGCTCCAAGCAAGGCTATGCTTCTAGATACACAAACGCCAATTCCAATCGGGAGAGTTTGTCTAATAACTCTGATGCTAAAGTAAGTTATTCGAGCAGGATCAGCATGGCAAAGCAACCGGAAAACGCTAATCAGAAAAGTTCCGACAAAGTTTCATTGGAAAGCTTCATTACAAAAGTCAATAAAGGTAAGTCATAATCTATTTCTTAAACTAACAGGCAATTTGCTTATTCAGGCGAGGTTCTGGGAAGCAAAATTCCTCAGAAAGATACCAAAACTATTGGCAGGAAGCCCACTCTCACATTGGAAGACACTCAAACGAATGGACTATCAACTCGCGGGTACTCATCGAAACTGTTACCAAAAACAACAACTTCAGCAGACGTCAACAAATACACAGCAATTAGCTCTAAGGATTCAAAGAATGAGTCAACTGGCTTTACGATTTCGAAAGGCGACTCTCGAGGCCTGACTCCAAGCTCAAGAGACGATTATAGCCCTATGATAATGCAGGATAAGCCAACCTTTACCTACTACGTATCAAGCCTTGAAAGATACCATAGAAGCATTGACGAGGCTGACTACTTCTGCCAATTATATAGAGAGCATTTCCTACAAACCTACCAGGCTATGCACTTTTGCAAGTTTTTAAAGCCAGCAGACCCTCAACAGCTGAAATCCAAGAAAGTATTCTTGACAAAGCGCGACACTCATAAAGGTAATAAATTGCTGTTTTTCCCTTGCTTAACGGCTTTTTGATAGAGAAAAGAACACTGGTGTTTGATCTCGATGAAACTCTAATCCATTGCAATGAATCCGTCGACATGCCTTGTGACGTAAGACTCCCAATCAAGTTTCCTCACGGGGAGGTCATTGAAGTAACTTCAATGATTCTGATGGTAGTTGACAAGCTTTTTTAGGCGGGAATCAATATTAGACCTTACGCTATTGAAGCGCTGAGAGAATTGAGCATTTATTACGAGATTATCGTGTTTACAGCCTCGCATGGGTGCTATGCAAATGTCGTGTTGGACTACCTCGACCCGTCTAGGCAATACATTCACCACCGGCTTTTCCGAGACAGTTGTATCCAAACAGAGGAGGGAATCTATATAAAAGATCTTCGTGTCATAGCCAATAGAAATCTTAATGATATTATATTGGTTGATAATGCAGCCTACTCATTCGGGTACCAGATTGAGAATGGTATCCCAATTCTGCCTTTCTACGATAGTCCAGAAGATAAAGAATTGAAGCATCTAGTGACGTATCTCAAAGCTATGGCGACAGCCAAAGATCTCAGAGAAATCAATCGAGAAACGTTTAAATTGCATATGTATACGCTCTATAATACTCCTGATAAAGTTATTGAAAAAGTTATCATGAGTAAATGAAAGAAGGTTATATATTGATGAATGTTTTTTAATAGGACATTATTTGTGCAGCTTTTGGACGACCTGTATGCTGTTTGCAGCAATATTCTCCCCAAAATATTATCCTTCATCTTCTTCATTGCTGTTGAAAAATATATATGAAGGTTCTTCACGAGAAAATACTTCGTGTATGAAATGGTTTTCTAAACTAAAACTATCAAGGATGATTAACCTATTATTTGAGTTATTGTGCAATTATAGTTAAAAAAGTAATGAGGTATCGAACGTTCTTATCCGTATCAATGTATGTAAGGATATTTTAACAACCAAGGTGCCATAAGAGCCAAATAACCTCAATTAATTGATCCTTTTTCAAATTTTCATGATTAGCCATGTCTTTATAAACAATTCTTTGAAAATATCGTTAGTGCAACACATTAAACACAAGAAAAGCGATGCTATTGGGTCTTGATCTCGTATATCTAAATATGGATCAAATACGGGCTTTTTTTGAATTTAAATAATTTGTGAATTAAAAATCAGCCAGAATTTAAAACCGAAGTGGAGTCATTCCAACAAAAATAATTATTGGTATTTTTTCCGATGCTTTCTAAGAAAGCGTTATTTGAAATAAAAACTTATTAGCTGCCGGCTCCTTTGCACAGAGATTCCCAACGAACCTTCTTAAACGCACTGCCTTATTTGGGAAAACTTGCTTGTGAAAAAGTTTGCTTGTTGTGAGAACGAACGAATAAACAGACAAAGAATTCAGAATAAATCAAACCTTCTTTTTTTTAAGAATCACGGTATAAAAATCCCAATGAAAACGAATTATCAGAAAACAGAACTATTAATTTAAAAAAAGAGAGAGAGGATACCAGCGATATGGTCGTCAAGGCAATAGGATACGAAGTGCGAGATCTAGGCAAAAGAATCAAAAAGTATTTCCTCAGACACCATCATCTAACCTGCTGGCTTATAGGTCAAAGCGCCACTTTGCTTGGAGGTTTGAAATTAATGGAAAACCACATAGAGTGGACTTTACGGTCTCTTTTATCTCAGGAAAGAAGAAACTAATCTCTGATGGCGCATTGCTCTATGAAGGCAAAAAGTAAGCGTGACTTTTCAGTTCATGGGGTTTAATTGAATCCACTTAAAAGAGTATTGACAACAACGTTTCAATATCCCTTCACCATTGAGCCCGACAATATGCTTCTTATCACCCAAAATGGCGAGAATTTCGAACTGAGAATCAACAACCAAGTCTTCTCTGACATCTGGAATTCAGGTAACCGTTGGTTTCGTCAGTAAATTTTTAAAACCATGACATAGCGAGGATGATGGGCTATGGCTATGGCTACGAAAAAAAGAGCTACGACTCTGGAGAGTACGGAGGCTTCGAGGGCTCTAAGTATGGGGGTTATGAAGGCAAGAAGTATGATGCGTACGGACCTTCGTCCTATGGTGGGTTCGGCAGTGATCCGAAACCATCGCAGAGTTATCAGCCGAAACCGAGCACTAGTAGAGTGTCTGGTGCCTGGGGTGACGTGGATAAGGCGATGAAGTAATATAGATCGAGGCCTTTGATCAGTTAATTTATCGAACTCGCATTCATAGAGCGCTGAAAATAGACAACAGTCAGCAAAAATCGACATTATCGAAACCAAAAGGAGATGAGTTTGGTGGATACTCAAAACATAAGGAACCAAGTGGGTTTGGCGAGTTCAACGCAAAGGAGACTGGTGGTTTTGACCACGGATTTGACAAGTTTGAGTACAAAGGCAAATCTGACGTACTGAATAAAATTATGTGGTATAACTAACTCAAGATTCTTGTTTAGTTTGGAGCTCCAAAACGGGAGTCAGTTCAGAAAAAAGAGTCCGAGTTCACTGATTTTACTCATTTCGATAAGCCGAAAAAGAAAGAGGAATCAGGATTTACTGAGTTTGACAACTGGGGAAAACCTGAGAGCAAGAAGCAAGACGCTCCCCCGAAGAATGACTTTTCGGATTTCTCGAAGATCGGACAGGGACAGACAACTCAGCCTAATGCCGGACAAGGTTCTCCGCAAAAACAGCAAGCACTTGCAGGTAACGATTTGATTCAATAAACCGGTACTAACCACTTTGTTTATAGATTTGCTTGATCTCGATGACGCTCCGACGACAACTACAACCAAACCTCAGCAGCAACAAATTCAGCCGCAAAGTGATTTAGGCTTTGATAATGCTTTTGGAGCAGGGGGCGGATCGAACATGCAGATTCAGCAGCAAAAGAGCAGCGATCTCATGGGATTTGATTTTGGAGGACCAACAACAATAACCACCAACGTCAACACAAGCACTCCTACTCAGACCAATACTACTACTTCCACAGGACTTGACTTCTTCTCAGATAACCCTGCCCCTCAGCAATCTACGCCCATCAACGTTCAACCTCAGATTCAAACCCAAACCCAGCCCATTATTCAGCCTCAAGAACAGCAAACGACCACTAAAAAGCCAGTAAAATAATAAACTAGACTCCTTTTGATTAACTCTATTTCTTTTCAAGGGCGATCTCTGGAACAGCAACCTCGTTGATTTGGGAGATCTTACAAGCATCGCGAACCAGTAAATAACGCTTCTTCCTGACAGAACAGCTAACTTTTACTAATTAGGGGCCTGACAAATGATACGTCTCCTTTTAGCAACCAAAAAGGTGGCTATGGAGGCCCACAGAGCGGAGGATACGGTGGAGGTAACTTAGGCGGATATGGTGGAAGCAACCCGAACGGAGGGTTCGGTGGCAACACTAGCGGAGGCTATGGCTACGGTGCAGGTACCGGAGGATTCGGAGGTGGTAGCATGAGTGGCTACAATAATCCTGGTTTCAATCAGGGCGGAGGATATGGCGGAAACCAAAACTTTGGCTATGGCGGTCAGCAGCCTAGCTATGGCTATGCAGGTGGATATGGTGGTAACCCAAGCGGAGGGTTTAACACCAATATGAACGTAGGTGGAGGTTTTGGAATGAACACGGCTCAGCCCGTCAGCACCAAAACTCCATTCGATTTCTAGAAAAGCCTTAAGACTTGTGGATCTTTCCTTGATTTTATTATTTTTTTTTTCTCTCATATTTATTAAATCGAAGGAAGCTCCCTTAAGCAACTCCAGAATACCATATTGCTGAAGATAAGCCCTAGTCAATGTTATAGACTCTTTATTCGCAAGAGAAATTTAATGCGTATGAATTTCATGATTGCAGTTGAGTTGTAAACAAAACCTCATTTATCACTAAAATTCAATTTCTATCGCTCTCTAAGCAAACAGGTTGTTTCACCTGAAAAGAGGTTGGATTCATGTGAGTTTTCTATCAAATCAATTATTTTTTCAATTCTCTTATTTTTCATTCATTATCAAGATGTATCGTCATAATTTCTATTTCTCCTATATTCCAAATTTTCATATTTCCTCAATTTTCGTTGCCAAAAATAAAAGTCCTTAACCTGAAAGTTTCAGCACTTTAGAAGTTTTTGGTCCGTCGTGGAGAGATTCCTCAAAAATTAATTCAACATATCAAGCAGGTATGCGCATTTTTTTTTTTTACTGCTCATTATGTTAAACACGAAAGACAAGAATTACAAACTAAGCTTAGACTTCTTTCCCAGCTTTTCAAATTGCCTTTTTTCGGTTAGTAACCAAACTTGGAGAGCTTTTCTCTGATGGCCTTGAGTTCAGGGAGTTCAGTAGCTTTTCTGGTTTTTCTGATTTTGTCGAGTTTTTTCTCATAGAAAGTGCGGGACTTGAGCTTTCTCTTCTCTTCGAGCTTTTCAACGAGGGCTTGCTTCTTCCAGCCAACGGCGTGGGCCAAGTCACCCAAGCAGCAGTATTTTCTGTGATTCTTCATTCTAATGACCTTGAGAGCATCAGGAATGACCTTTCTCTTCTTGTGGTCATATGGTGGTGGGACTCCCTCGAAAGTTTTTAGTCTAGCTGTAACAAATTATAAGGCAAACGAACTGACGATTAGAATACCCAAAGAGGCAGCACCTCTTGGAGTTTTGTGTGGCATCATGCCTCTGATGGCTCTCCAGACCAATCTGGAAGGAGCTTTCCAGTGGACGATACCTCTTCTTGGGTTGTGGAGCATTCTCTTCTTCAAAAACTCGGAGTACATAACTTTGTGTCTGTAGAGAGAGCCTGACATGAGGATTTTCTCGCATCTGACAATAACGACTCTCTGTCCGTTCAAAAGCTCCTTGGCAACGATCGAAGCGAGTCTACCAAGAAGGTGTCCTTTACCGTCAACCACGACTTCTTTTTCAAACATTGATTCCTATTCTATCTTTTTAACTTTGCGTGTTTTACTTAATCCAAATAAGTATTTGCCTAAATAAGCATATTCGCTCTATTTAGACTGTTCTTGGATAAATAACGCGAATTTAAATACAGCAATGACCAAAATCCACAGCGTCAAGCCTCTTTTCTCAGCGTCCTTGATACTCGATCAAACGCTAAGATCCATCGCAATTTCTTTAACATTTTCCTCAAAATATGAATTCGATGTAATATTTAGGGGACTCAATCTGCTTTTTATCCGTTAAAACGTCATTTTCTTTATTGTATTTTGAGAGCTCTAACCCGAGGGAAATAATGCATGATATCAATATATTATAGATAAATGAAAGTTAAAGAGGTTTATTAATTGATCTAAGCGAGAGGCGTCCCTAGAAAAATTGAAAAAAAGAGAGAGAGGCAATTTATAGTTAAACTTTTGCCATCGCTTATTGAACAACTTTTCAATTTGGGAAAGCAGCTTTGCTTTTTCCATTTTGATGATTAGCCTCATTAGTATATTAAAATTAATATAATAAGTCAGAGTGGCTCAAGTCAAATGTCAAAGCTTCTTATCGCCTGCTTAGCTCTCGCAGCCTTGTCGGTCTGCGTGGAATCGAAGTTCTATCCTAAAAACTTCGACGTCAGATTCAACTGGCTCAACTGCACCTACAGCATCTATAATGAGGTTTGCTTTTCCACTTTCTTCTATTTTCAACCTTCAACACTAAAAACTCTAGGGTCTCTGCGTCGGAAACTGGGCTATCACCCTTGCTGATGTCCTCTCTGATCGCAGCTGCATCAAAGGAACCAAAGTCCAGACCTACTCCGCTCAACACTTCTTGGACTGCTACAATTCATCATACTTCTCATGCGCTGAATTCGCTGATCCAGCAAGAGTTACCGGCGCTCTTGAGTAACTGTTTTCAATTTCCCACTCTTCTGACCCGCCGCGCATTATTCAGATGGTTAAAAACTAACCCAGTCACCGATTCAACCTGCTACCCTTATGACTCTTATATCAGCGGAACCCCAAACACCTGCAGAACCGCTTGCAAGGATACTACCCCTTTCAAGAATCAATACGCCATTCAAGGTTGGGAGCAACTTAATACCAATGAGAATATTAAGGACTCTCTTCTCAACGATGGTTCAGTCCTGGTCGTTTTCAAGGGTAAAATCAAAGATGATATGAGAACTCCTAAATCCTAATGAATGAATGAACTAGTGTATGAAGACTTTATTGGATATTCCACTGGATTGTACGTGAGAAACAACAACGAATACGTCCAAATGCACGCCTTGAAAGTAATTTTACATAATGGAAAGAAATATAAAAAATTTTTATAGCTTATCGGCTGGGGCACGAAGAAGGACGACAGCAACACCCAATACTGGATCATGCAAAACACCTGGGGTACTAACTGGGGCGCAAACGGACTTATTGAAATTCCAATGGACAGCCAAGATATTGCTGCTTTCTATGCAATTAACCTGTAAGTGCTTACTCAGTCTCGCACTTTCTGTATCGCGATTTAACAGTATATTTCGAAGTGAATTCAACAGTAATCAGTAAGGCTTTACATATTCATCCAATTTAACCTGATCAAATCAATCTCTTTTTTGATTTGCTCTAATGCCATTATTTAAGGCATGCGTTCATAGATAGAATTAGATTAGGAGGTTAGAACTGTCATAATAGGAGGTTTGGACAATATAGATATTAGAGAATATGGAATCGGTTCGTGAAAATGCATAATTGGAGTCACCGGTTTTTATTTCAGCTGAGTATTCAAAATCGAGTTAAAAAATTATTAGTTTTTTTTCGCGCAACTTTACATTGTCCAATGCAGTTCGACCAGAACCATCTTCTTGAGGCGTTTCAAGCCTCCATGAGCAACAATCAAGCTTTAATCAACCAGGCTACCCTTTTCCTCTCCAAAGTACTAATATCGAAGTATAAAAGTAAATCTCACGTTTGTTTCTAGGCTTCGGAGCAGAAATTCTACCTACCAAGCTTGTTGCTGATTCTCGTTAATAAAGACGTACATCATTCACCGGTTTTTGCATGACAATAAACTTTCTTCGTTGCTAGGTCGATTTACACATCCGTCAGGCTGCGGCAGTCCAACTGTACAAAACCGTGCGAGAGAAATGGAAAGTCAAGAACGACACTTCTCTCATCCACAATGAAGATCGTGAGACTCTCAAGCAGAATATCCTTGATGCGCTTATCAAAGTTATTGATGTGAAAATTTTACAGTAAATTTCGCACTTAGCTGACGCTTGATCTTAACATACAACCAATTCTCAGCGTGCAATTAGAATTAACAATCCTCCATGTCGCAACCCATGATTTCCCGACCAACTGGACTTATATCTTTTCTTCAATCATCGACAAGCTAAAAAGTTCTTCAGATTTTACTGTGATTATGGGAAGCTTATATGCTTTATTGAATCTGGTAGAGAACTCATCACTATCTGGCTTAATTCACGATTTGTTGGCTTATTTTAGGTGAGAGCTTTCGAGTATCAATTGGAAGAGGCCAGAAAACCGCTAGATGAAATTGTTAATGCTGGATTCAGCACTCTTGAAGCATTCGGACAGCAACTCCTCAGTCATTATGATGAAATCCCTGCAGCCAAAGCAATGAGATTAATTCTTAAGATATTCTTCGCTGCAATTAATGTATTTTCACTTTACCAACCGCAGCTAATTAAGAAACAATAGCTCGAACTTCCGCACTATTTCAAGATCGAGCAGAACCTCGAAAAGTGGCTGACCTTTTTAAAAGCGATCTGCGACTCCCCAGTGCCTGCTGACGCTGAATCCGAGCCTAAATCAGATGAAGAAGTTCGTCTTAGAGAGAAGGTCGTTTATTGGAGCAACAAAAAGTGGTGCGGAGAAATCCTCAATAGATTCATGCAAAAATATGGCAATCCGAAAGCAGTCGCTGCAACCGAGATTGAATTCGCTCGCACTCTTCAAAGCAAATACCTTATTCTTTTCCTCGAAACTTTCGTGAAGGCTCTCCTCCGTCGAAAGACACATTTTGTAGCGAACAAATATACTTATTTCGCTTCCCAGTTCGTTTACCATGCGATCAAGCACGAAGAGATCTTCAACCGTCTGAATCCTTTACTTGAAGAGCTTCTGATGGATGTGTATTTCCCAATGGTGTTTTTAACTCAGAAAGACATACAAATTTGGAAAAGCGATCCAGTAGAGTACATCCGAAAGCAAGAGGATCAATCCAATACGCACATGGATATAAAACGAGAGGGACTTGACTGTATAGCGCACATCTGCAAGAAGCTTGCGCCTGATGGAAAGCGATATCTTTTTAAGTTTATGGAATTTATTGCGTATATCTTGGCTAACGGAGTGAACCCCCGTACGAATGCGAAGACAGACTTGGTCTGGAAGCAAGCGATTCTTCAATGTATCAATATCCTTGAGGGCCAGATCTCAAAGATAGACCTTATACAGTCCCAGATGGAGACGCTTCTTGAGCAGTATGTTATCCCCGAGTTCAAAAATGAGATTGGTTTTCTCCGCGCGGCTGCATGCCAATTGTTCGGTGTGTACGGGCAGGTCGAGTTTAAGAAGCCTGAGAATGTGCAGGCTGCGACAGAAGGCATCTATAAATGTCTTCTTGACAGCGAGCTTCCTGTGCGAGTCTATGTAAGGAGTTGGTGAGGTTAATTTTAGTAATGATTGCATTTAGGCGGCTCAATCGCTTCAGTACTTGCTTGACCAAGAAATTGCTGAAAACCTCCTTCGGCCACATATCCAAGATATCATTAAAATTTTTGTGAAGTTGATGGATGAGATCGATAACGAAGAAATAGTTACGTCACTTGAGGTATCAAATAAAAATAGCTCATCCCCTCTCATCATTTCCTTTCGAACTAAAGGGCGTCGTCGCTTGCTACCAAAATGAAGTCACACCATTTGCTCTTGATCTGATCCTCAAACTGGCCGATTCATTCTTTGTCTACGTTCACAATGATGACGAGGACAATGATGAGGCCGAGTTAGCCGCTGGTGGGTGCTTGGGCACAATCAAAAGAATCTTGGGGTCAAAGCTAAGCCAAGAAGGCTACCATAAAGCTCTGGATATCCTTCTTCCGCTTTTCAATTATTGCTTCTCAGAGAAAGCCGGTGATACCTTCATAGAAGAAGGAATGGGATGCTTCAACTGCATTTTGACGAACATGAACGAACTTTCTGAAAAAATATGGCATTATTATCTCGTGTTCAATTACATCATTGCCGGGAAACCTAAAAACATCCCAATAAATATCGATTTGAGCTCTCTACCAGAGGAGAAGAAGCTCATCTATGAAGAAAACGACTCTGGCTGGGGTCCAGAGCATATTGAACATATGATAGGAGCATTACAAAATTACGTCTACAAAGGCAAAGGACTGCTTTTGCAGGCGAAAGACCCCGGTTTTGGATTGACTTACCTCGAGCTTCTCTTTAAATCGATCGAGAGAGTCTATGAGGTGAACAAAGAAGACGGAGATGACGTCCATGTTACGATTGCTAGCACCTTATTTATTGCGATCCTGGAAAATTGTGTTGGGCTTATTGACAATATTGTGCCTTTGATCATGGAGAAATGCGTCTTTCTATTAAACAGCAAGTTCCAGGAGAACACCTTTAAAAAAGTGTTGGTTCAAACGGTAGAGGCTGACTGTTTTCTCTTTTGAATGACTCATTTGATTTTGTTAGTTTGCGATGGGATTATGGTACAACCCTACGATAACACTCGCTTTCTTCGAGTCGAAGGGCTATACTCAGTTGGTTTTCAAGACTATCATGCAAATGCTGCCATCGATGAAATCAGATTTTGAGAAGAAGAGAATGATTTTCGGGCTCTCATCCATTTTGAAGCTTAACCCTTATCAAATCCCTCAGGTATCAGAGTCTTTTTTTTTAATCGGTCTAATTAGTTCCCTATTCAGCTCATTCAACAAAACTTCACGCAATTTTTCAAAGAGCTTATTGTATTGACAACCCAAGCACTCGAACTTCGAGAAAAAGATGATGATTCTGACCAAGGCGGAGAGGTAAACGAATTTCATTCACCTATTTTATCATCAATTAAATTAGGATATAGAAGCTGATCAGGACGAAGTATATTTTATCATGAGACCCTTTATCAAATGATGTATAGGTTCAAACTAACTCGAAAAGCCCGTTCGTTGATAAAGAAACTTTCAAAACCTCTGGAATGGCTCAGAAGAAATTAGCTGAAGAAGACGATGATGATGAAGACGATGAAGTGAGATCTTATTTGTTACTAAACTAACGGAATTTTTTTTTAACAGGACTATGAGTGGTCAGATAGTGCCGACCTCTACTACAAATCTCCTTTAGAAGACGAATGCGAAGTCCTGTACATGAGATCTTGCATGGAAAGTAACGAGATCCTTTAAAATTTACATTCTAAACATTTGTTTAAACCGCTTAGTAATGCAGAAGAACTTCCCCAATGAGTATGTTCAACTCGTCAACGGTTTGTCCTCAGAAGAGCAGGCTAAGCTGAAAGCGAACTTTGACCTTGCAGAGCAGCAGAAAATTGACTGTAAATTCCACTGTTATTTACACTTGAAATTGCTTACAATCTCTCTCCGATCAAGTTTTGAAACAACAACAAGAGCAGCTCGAGAAACAGCAGCAGCAACAGAATAAATTCACTTCATTCTAAAGAAACGAAAGTAGCAAATGTGATGTTTAGTCTTCATACTGAAGAATGTGTAGTAAGGCCTTTTAGTTAGAATTGTGTAAGCTTTATTTGGGGTTTGTTGATTCATCCCTTTCCGTTTGTAATCATTGATGAATTCTTTCTAAAGCCCCAGTGATTTCTTCTCTGTATTAAAAGGATAAATCGGCCATTCGACCATGATTGTGCTAGCAAAATCGGCAATAAAAACAGTCTGTGCTTATAGTTGGGATATCAATAGTTATATCGGCTTTAAAAGCGCTGTTACAAAGAAGATCGATAGAGAGTTATATACAAGGGAAACATCTAGTCAAATTGTTTGAAGAAAAAAAAATGTATCAGATGACAAAACTCTGAATTAAAGATCCGATTTGGGACCTAGAATGTCTAATTTATCGTTGAATTTCACGCTTTTTCCATGTTCTTTTTTAGGACTGCTTCTTCGAGCTGATTTGTCACGAGAGCTGGGATTTTTGTACATATCAGCGTTTTTCACAGTATTTTTGAAAGTTTCAACGAGAGCCTGGCGGTCTTCATCATCAAAGGTTTGAAACAAATCCATATTAGCGAACTGGAATCTCTTCCATAATCGTGTCTGCGTATCTCCTTGCAATCTTGATGGTTTTGATTTGAAATGTCGGTATATTGATCTGAAGAAAAAGATCACGACACACCATATGACGATTCTTGAAAGGAGCTCCCAGAGGTTTGATGTGGAAAGCATTTAGCTGCACCTTCTCTACGGACAGAATTTAATAATTTTAACTCTCTTCTAATTTAAGCTGTCAAATTAAATTGACAGGATTGAGAAAATAGCTTTATTTCACTTTTGTTTCCTAAAAAATAGTTTCAGTCAGTATTTCTGCTATTGATGCATGCTTGGTAATTGATTAGGTTTGTTAATTCTCTTTGGCGTCTCTTCAACTGCTTGTGTTCTAACCCCTTCAGTATCCGATTGTAAGTTTATGTACTCAAATATGGTAGAGATAACCATACTGTTAAGTACTTCATTGTTAGCTATTGAATGCAACACCGTATCCTATCAGTCAGTTAATTCATTCAAGCCTGATCTGAGAGTCGATTTTACTATAACAGAGTGAAGTCATATTCAAATTTGAATTAATAGTTGCAGTAAACAGTCAATAGTACTGTTTAGCCTTAAAGAATTCCTTTAAGAAAACATTTTTCGACGGAGAAGCGCATTTGCAGTTATAATAATTTTAAGCCATTCTTTCTACCAATGTCACTACAAATAAAGCCTCCATTCTTCGTAATTATCTAAAGGAGGCGGTATCATCCTCTGAATGATTTTATGGATGATTACGAGTCAAAACTGAATTCATTCTTCAAGTTACCAATACTTCTTGATATCTACATTTTAGTTCAAAACATTCACGCAATAGCCGAACAAGGCAGAGAAATACCATTACCTAAATGCAAATTGAACCAACTTCTAAGCTATGATTAAACTTCAAACCGATTACAATGTGATAATTTCGTTTTATTTAATAATTATATAAATTCAAAGCTGATATTGATTAACTTCAAAGGGTAATTCGAAATTTTATATTAAAGATTCGCATTAGATCAGCCAAAGCTCAATATTCTCAGAAACGGCATTCAAAATGGCAAATGTTACAATTGATACTCAAGACCCCGTAAAAGAATACGGTTTGTTCAGCTGCCGCAGTCCCTGGGATTGTCTTCACTCAATTGTCCTCGTTTTAATAGCTGCTGCTTCTGTTTATTTGTTTATTCAAGCATATTCCATCATTTCCAAAGACCAATCGAAAAGACTCGACCGCATTGATTACATTCTTTTTATCCTCGCTTTTATACAAGTCGCACTCGTATTTTTAACAAAAACCCTATTCAATTCCACGCTCTGGATGTTCACTATCAACGCAATTTCATTAATCCAAAATATCTTTGTCTGCAGCATCTGCTCCTGCTATTGCTACGAGGAGGATTACTACCCTATTATAGAGCGTGTAACAAACGTGGCTGTGACAGCGGCAGGGATAATCTGGTTCTTTTCATGGCTTAACGTGCAATCTGTGGATGATATTAATATTTGTCAAAGGGCGAACAATCTTCTTCTCTCAACGTTAAACCTCGGTATAAGTCTTCTCGGTTTGTGGTTCACATATCACGCAGTCAGGTTCATCGAGTCGTGGAATCAAGAAGTGTATAGGGTATCGGAAGGGACAGAAATCGAGATGAAATTCGTTAATTTGGCGAGGATAAAGAACCAAATCCTCGTTCTAACATTGAGTATGTTTGCTTCTACAGCGTTCCAATTTGTATGGGATTTCCATAAGCTTTCTGCAGGGAAGGATTCGGAAGGATGCGCTCAGATCTACCATCCTGGAAGTTTTGTCAGCTTTTTGCTCTTATTGATTCATGACATCACTTGCAAGCTAGTACCATCGTGGGCTATTTATTACATATATTATTGGCGTGATAGAAAATCGTTCGAACCGGTTTCGAACGAAAGGGAACTATTGCTAAGAAATTGATTAGCAGGACATCTCGTGGTGTCACATTTTTTCTTGTTGAAACTTTTTTTTATTCTACACAACATAGGTAAGATGAACTAAAGCCACTCTATCATATTTGCGTTTCCAACCACCAATCTTCTCCTTAAGCGCAGCTCAATTAATATTAGCTTAAAACCTTAATGAGCGCAGGTATTTAGGATGAATCATTGTGAGAAAATTGTAGAGCATGCATAATCATTGATCAAAGCTAAAGCAGCAGAGGCATATACAATAGCTATGTAAACTGAGGATTTTTCCAAAGTTTCGTCATAAATAAGAAAAAAAAGCAGGAATAAAATGAATTTTTTTATAATTCAGAGACTAGACGTATTCCATGAAAGGCTCTGGGCTCGATAAGTGCGATCTAACCGGATTTGTTAGCATTAAATCTCAGCTTGAAGAAATTTACTTGACATTATTCCCAGCGTTCTTAAGCAACGATTGTCTCCCTTTGCTCTCTGAGAACTCATTTTCGTTGATAGGCTGACCAACATACTTTGCCTCTCTGTAATCAGGCGAGAACGGCTGAGTCGTGTCATTATTGGTCGCATTCAACTCTCCTTGGAAATAATTTAAAATATCCTCAAGGAATTCTTTGCTCTGGTAGCTCAGCGGAATCTCATGATTAATGATTTCTCTGAGCGAGCAGATTATCGCCGGCTTTTGATGATGCTTATCGCGATATTCGTCAATGATTGCTTGAGGAGTGAAATATTTCTTCATCGCTGCCGCAGTAGCGCTATACAAAAAAAGTTAGAGCTTGGGCCTCAAGGAGGTGGAAGTACTTTCTGACTGTATCTTCAACGTCTCTGAGTCCAAAAATCATAGCTCTGAAGGTGTGTGGACCGAACAGCGCGAGTCCTTTAGCACATTCAGCTCTGATTTGAGGATTCTTGTCTTTAGTTAAACCTTCGATAAGCATTAGCTCTCCCTGAGGTCCAAACGAGTGAATGGACGACAGCGCCATCTATTTTATATTTGATAAGTATGTCTTTGGCAAGTAGAGTTGAAATTACTTCTCTTATCTGGTTAGAACCGTCTTGGAGGAAATAGTAAAACAGTGGGAGGATATTTTTCGGTTTAAGGTAAGTGATGTTATTGTTTTGGGCTTTAACACGAAGTTTTTCTAAAGTTGCGAGGCAGGCCTTTCTCACTTGTAGCATTTGATCGCTGAAGAATAGAGAAGATTAGATGATGAGATGAATATTCAAATCATTACCCAGAATTGCGGAAGAGCTCTTCGATCACAAAATCAATGGTTGGTTTTTCCACATCCGCCAGCTCTAAGCTTTGAATAATCGCAGCTTTCAAGACGTAATTCGAGTTGGGAGTGTTCTTCAGTATGTCCAAGAGTATCTGCTCTCCTTCAGAGCCAAGTCGAACCAAAGTATCGCAGACAGTGAGTTTATTGATAGTGCCATCCCTCAAAATTCTCACTAAACTCTGATAAAGTTGCGGGTCCTTTGGATTTCCCACATAGCCAAGAGCTACGCAACTCGCTGTTCTAACTTTCCAGAACTGGTCTTTAAGAAGCTCCAAGAGTCTTTTATGAGCTCGTTGTGTTGAATGAGATCCCAATTTTCCAATCGCCCAAGCCGCTGTGGCTCGCACCTGCGCCTCTTGGTCATATAGCGCCTTGATTAGTCCTTCAACAGCATCACTGGCCTCGGGAAGTCCAATCAACCCAATAGCATTAACAGCCGCCTCTCGCACAGAAGCCACTTGATCTCCCAATGCGGCCATCAGCGCTTTCACAATTTGAGTCGGGATTTGCCCTGGTTGCTCAGGCTGTTTCTCAAGTTGTTGAGTCAAAAACTGGTAAATTGAGTATTCTGTTAAGATAGACTTGTCAAGGTTGGCTTCAGAGAACTGCCCCTCACTGAACGAAAAGTTCTTGTATTTCAGCGTAAGCAATCTTTGAAGAGCCGCGGTGAAATCTCTAGTATTGACTTCGATGACGTCCTTTATTTCTTGTTGAGGTCCTTCTTCGATTTCTACCTGAGATAGAGGCTTAAGGCTGCCGTAGTAGATGCACATTGTTCCGGGGTTATGTTGGTAGTGTTGGGAGACTTGGTAAGGAATCACAACAATTTTCAGCTTCACTTTGTCGAAGCCAGTGATCCTCCAAGGAAGGACTCCGCAGACAGCAGCTCTGATTTTAGGATTGGAGCTAGATTTAAGGAACTATAAGGAAAAACAATCAGTTTGAGTCGCAAGAAAAAAAGTTTTACTTTCAGAAGGGCTTGTTCTCCTAACTCACCTGAGGCCAAAAGAGCACTTGCAATAAGAAGGCGATCTAAACTGCCTTCCTGCATCAGGTTGACGAGCGCTGGTACTGCTCCTCCTCGAGAAATAGCGCCATACATTCTATTCATAGCGGCCAACGCGCTTGTTCTTCGTTTTGAGTCAATGGCGGAAAATTCATTTATTAACGCTGGAACGATAATGCTGGCTTGAATTTCTGGACATTGAGCAAGCTTGTTCAAAATAAATAGCGGCAAGTCATTAAACTCCCTCGAGGTCGCCTCCAACAAGGCTTGTAAGCCTGGGTAATCCAGACGCTGGAGAGCCTGGAACGCCTTTTCTTGAAGCAAAGGCTTTGTGTCATCGGCAAGGAGCGAAGAGAGCATTTTGATATTCGAGAAAGAGACGCTATGAGGTCCAACGAAAGCAATGATTTCGATGCAGACCACCATTATCGCAGCCTCATCGGCTTCGTGATACACCGGCAAATTTTCAAAAATCTGAGAGAGGATATGCGCCATCTGATCATAGGTCACGTTATCGGCATTCTCGCTGATCAATTCAAAGAGATAGATCGCAGCACCAGCACGAATCTCCTCGTAAGAGTTTCTCAACTCATCGCATACTCTCAGAAGCAATTCGCTGAGACTCGCGTTATTCGTCTCTGGCATTCCTTTGAGGTAGTCAAGGAACGCTTGATAGCTTTTTTCTAAGAAGGGGAAATCGAGATGGGAGAGAATATCGAAATGGTCAATCTTTTCAAGGGTTTTCGAAAGCATTGGATCCTCTTGTATCAGACTTAACTTCTGCACTGTGAGGTGAGACTGATCGAAACCCTGAGCGTCTTTCTTTTCCTGTAAAGACATGTTATGCATTTTCTTTTTGCTTGGAGAAGACGCAGAAAAATCAGTATCGAACACTTTCTGCATGATTGTTTTAGAGTTTTGCTTGAACTTGATTTGAGACTTGCCAGGAACTTCATAAAACACGTGGCGTGGGTCATATGCCTTGGTCTTAGAGCCTGGGCTCGAGGTTAATTTTTGATCGGTTGTCGGGGCGCTCGGTCGCTTGTTTAAGGTTCCTGAAGTGTTAAGGTCACCTCCTTGTTTATGGTAGCCCTTTCCAGGTGTAGTGTCCTCCATATTAAAGCTTCTTGCTGAGAGAACGTTGCTTGTGCTGGGTTGCTTTTGAGTCTGGTTGTGGATTTGAGAGTACCCAGTGGGCTTAGTGTTTTCTTGTTGAGTCCTGGGTCGTGGAATAGAATCGTGGTAGGATTTGAAATCCATGTTTTTGTATGGGGAGGCGTCATTGGAGGTTCTTATAGCGGAAAAGTTTTCTTGAGGCTCGACGAAATCGTTGGAGTATCGTGATGACAAGCTTTCGCGATAAGGAGAAGGTCGATCGCCGAGTTTTTTGTCGCTAGGGTAGTTCATCATGGTGCTTTCGGTGTGTTTTGTTTTTTTCGGTTTATAATTAATAGAAATTAAATGAAATTCAAATTTTTGATTTCTTAACTGAGTTCAATGGGATCAAATCCAACGGATTTAAATCCGTTTAGATGCCTCAAGTTATCACAAATGATCAATCTCACATGTTCTCACAAACATAAAATTCCTGAAGATTTGTTATCATCACACTCTTTTATCTCAGCTCTATTAGTTTGACATAAAAACTACATACCTTGCTAAACCTACAATTTTTTTCTTCTGTAACACCACTAAAGCATCTGCAACTAGTAATATTACATCAAGAGATCTTTCAAGGTTTGATTGAAAGCTTAGTCTGGAACTCATCCCTATTAATGACAAAAAACCCATGTCTTCTCGAGCACTCTTCAAAGATGTTATTCGGATCGATCAGAAGCGATCAAACCGCAACAGCCATTCTGAGAGTATTCCGTCCTTAGGTTACATCGCTAGTTACCATTTCAATTTTGGTTTTAGACCAAGTCTTTATGAGCCTGAAATTCATGAGGTTAATACTTCCAATAAAGTTAATTTTATCAAGATGATAGATGCATCTGCGAGAACCAGCACTTTCCTCAGACCGCCCGAAAGAGTCATTGGTAACTACGAAATCCTCAATAAGATCGGGAAAGGCGCTTATGGCACTGTCTATCGCGGTAAACACCGCGCAACAAAACAAGTCGTTGCAATTAAAGAGATATCCCGAGAACACAAAAAAGTTTCACTTGAAGCAATTAGAAAAGAAGCCCGCCTTCTGCTCAGATTACAGCATCCCAATATTGCCCAACTACTTGGATTCTACAACGATGAATCTAATTTTTATCTCATTTTAGAATACTGTCCTCATGGTGACCTTCTCGACTTTATTGCGAAGAATTTCCCAAAGAAATGCGTTCCTGAGTTCCAAGCAAGGAAACTCGCACAGCATATAGTTTCAGCAATAAGAGCAATGCATGAGCACAATGTCGTTCATCGTGATCTGAAATTGGAAAATATTTTAATTGGAGAAGACTACGTTGCAAAACTTGCAGATTTTGGCCTTGGACGCTCCGCTGAAGATTCTGATGTTTTAACAACGTATTGTGGAACGCCTCTCATGATGGCTCCTGAGGTCGTAGGAAGGGTTTATGATGCAAAATGTGATATTTGGTCTCTGGGAATTATGCTATATGAGATCCTTTACGGAAAAGTTCCCTTTCGCGGGCCTTTGAAAACCCGAGGAGATATATTGCGAGCGATTAGCGAACCTGATTGGCTGCAATTTCCAAAGACTGTGGCTGTTACAGAGGAGGCGAAGGATTTAATTTCAAAGATGCTCATTGTTGATCCGAAGGATCGGATTGATTTTGAAGATTTGTTTGCTCATCCCTGGATCACAGGACAGTCCAGCATTCCAGTGCCTGAAGAAGTGCTTCAATTAGAGGCTCAATTGAAGGAAAATCAGGAAGAGACAAAGATGGTACTAAATCAAATACGAGATGAGAGTAGAGAAAATTCACTTTTCTGGTATGAGAATGCATCAATTCTGAACGTAAGTCTCTTTTTTTTGGTTGGCAAATAGAGAATAATTGATTTTTTTGGGATAGAAAAGGCAAAGCAAGCACCAACTTAAATTGTTCGAAGAGTTTTTCATTATTGGAGTCGATAAGGAGAGCGTCAATGCGCATGAAAAGGCAAATCCTAAGTATTTCACTGGCAATAGACTTTATTGGTAAAAAGATTAATTGGATAGGTCAGAGAAAGGAGTGCTGGAGCCAAAGATATTGTTTAACTATCCGACCGAGCCAAAGAAGCTAAAGTATTTATTTACTGAATTCGGTCAATTGATTGGCAAATTGCTTGACCTAGAGCTCCAAAAACTTATGTTCCAGAGCATTGTTTCCCTTCTGGAGTTGAAATAAC
>ENA-UOTX01000171-UOTX01000171.1-compost-metagenome-genome-assembly--contig:-NODE-171-length-72112-cov-14.999722_pt1 | contig 72112 bp, 54 predicted proteins | sample MGYA00238143_ERZ746982 | MGnify/ENA primary metagenome ERZ746982 (study PRJEB28758, sample SAMN06268862) | compost metagenome | isolation source: single cell | place: USA: California, Emeryville, Joint... | reverse complement strand
CCCGAGAGACACGCTGGTGGAGTTCTCAAGCAAAGCCGGTGAGCCAGTAGTGACGAATACTCAAACTAAAGATTTCATTACGTTAGAGGGGATATTACTTTCCAAGCTTTCTGAAAGATCAGCAAATTTCTACGGAAGCAGAGATATTTCACATTTATCTGACAATCCATTATTAAAAATCCGTGAAAGTCAAGTTCAAGTACGTCAATCCAAAGCTGAGTATATCAAGTTTGAGCAAGATAATACAAGATTCATTGAAGATTCTTTGTCAAGAATTAGCAACCCTTTCGTACTCGAGGTGAAAGGATCTGATTCCATACGAGAAAGAAAGGACCATCGATCGAGTCTTCTTGAAAATCATATTCTGAAATCTCTGAATTTTCTTGAAATATCCGGTGGTTCTTTCCAGAAGAGCACTCCATCAGTAGAAGAAATTCGTTCTTTGAGAACTACTATGGGTAATGGACTACTTAGTCCAATTCTACAAAGAAGAAGGAGTAGTGTTAGCTCCGAAAAGAGAGATCCTTTAGCTGACGAATGGTCTACTGAAAATTTAGTGCAATCACTAAAGAAAGAACTTCCGAATCTGCAAACTGATCATCCTTCAGGCCGAAATGAAACACTAATCTTAGGTAATTGGCTTGCCAAGAAACTTCAGGAGCTGCAATTGACAAATGTGCTCTCAGTCAAGTCAAAATTAGGAAAGGGAGATGAGCTCTACAACCTATGCCTGAATGAGCTGTTGAGACAGATCTCGCTTGATTGTTTTGAGAGAGCAGATTTATTGAAGAAGATCTGGAAGGCTTATGGCACTCTTTTCGATGAAGTCATTGAGAGTATCAAAATTGAGCAGCAGACAGCTATTGCCAAATATGCTGATGAATGCAGAAGTATTCATGAAAACTACAAAAAGGAGCTTGACAAAAAAGACCAAGAGATTGAGCAGCTTAAAGAGAAAAGTAAAGAATTCTCGGAATTGTATGAGAAAGGTCTTAAAACTTTGGCTATCCATAATTTTAACGAAACTCGACTCGAAGATGAACTTGCTAGGACCAAAAATACACTAAGAGAGATCAAACGACAATATGGGATTATGAAAAGAGAGTACGAAGACATGTATTTCAAATACTGGAAGATGAAAAAGGACTGCGAAGAAGCTGAAGTGGATGATGATGAAGAGGAATTAGATCCCCAAGAGTTCATCATCCAGAAATTTAAAAATAAAAGATCCGGAGAGCCACTTGGATCATATATCGAAATAGATGAGCCTAAACAAGATGAAAATATTGGTAGTTTTGGGACATTTAAAGGTGTGAAAATCGTTTGGGAAGATAAAGAAGTTCAAACAGAAGAGATACCCTCTCAAGATGTAGAAGTACAAACTGATATAAAAGTCCTTGACCGTCGATTTGATGTAATTTTTGATGGAATGTTGACGATTGAAGAACTAGTTCGAGAAGAAAACTTAAAAAGAACTTTGCAATTCGAAATTCCTGAAAATATGGAAGAAGACTTGTATGCAGAAATTTTAGACAATTCTGCTGCTAACACCAGAAGTGGCAATGAGAGTCCTAGCCTCAATTTGGCGCAAAATTATGTTGATGAGGAGGACGAATATGAAAATGACTCAGAGAGTGAACCAAAAGTCAACAAGGAAACAATAACGCAGGAGAAAGGTCGTCCTGATTCACTTCTCAGTATCGATACACGAAAATCGTCGAACGTCAAGCCAACCTTGAGTAGAATGCAGACTGACTTTCTCCAACAGAACCTCTCCCCTATTGAAATAGAACGTAAAAATACTTTTAATTTTCATTGGCAGTTAAATTATTTGATTGTTAGCTAACATGGATTCTGATGTAACTCCATCGAGGAGGGCAATTCAAAGTAATGACATTTTTTTTGGACCACACCTAAATTCGTTTGTGTAGGAACAAAATCATCAGGATTGAAAGAAAGTTTGAAGAGCTCTCCTCAACAAGGAGAATCGCCTACTTCCGGGAAAAGCCTTGGATCAAGAGAATCAAAAATAAAAACCCTCCGTTTAGCAGTTCCTGAGCGCCATTCTTATGAACCGGGACACATTCAAAGCTCTTTTCAAAGAAATAGTCAAAGGCTGAGTTCACCAGGATCAGATCAACAAATGAATAAGGAGATTCCCTCTCCATATCTCTCACAGGAAAAAACCAAAACTACTAATAGGGTTCAAAACGAAAGAAATAGCAGTCAAGGAATAAACTCTCCAAGAAACTCACCGAAAACTCGATTAAGTCAAATTGGTTCTGCTGAAGAAGCTGGAGCTGAGACACCAACACGAAATTCACCCAAAAAGCTCAAAACAAATGAGGCGGAACGCAACTCTAGTTTAAAGGAAAGCACCTTTTCTAAAGAGAAGAAAGTGATAAAACCACAAAGACTGAAGAACATTGAGAAAAATCCGAACTTTACGGGATTAACCAATTCTCCCTTTCTTCAAAAAGTTAGCTCAGAAGGAACTCCAAAGAAAAAGACAAATAACCGTGTAGATGTCTTAAAAGTGAAAATTCATCAGCGAATGAGTGAGATCAAACAACAAAAAGGGACAAGGAAGACATCGGATGGTCAAAATCAAACGCTGCAAGAGATTCTCGATGAAGATCATCCTCTTGAAAAAGATCTTGCACAGAGTCAGCACGAGTTAATGGACAAATTGACTACTCAAGGCATCAAATATATAAGGCTAATGAAGCTGTTGCGCTTAGAAAAAACCAAAGTTGAAGATCTGAAAGAAATTGAGAATCATCAACGCATTGTGATTCAAAAAGACACATCCATTATTGAGGAATTAAAGCAACTCCTGAATCAGCTTGCAAATGACACTAAATATGTGGGTGATGAAAAAATAGTCAAGGCGCGCAAGTTAATTGATATGAGAGAAAAATTAATCCAGAAGCCGAAGGAGGACAACAATGACATTGCAGCGGTCTTTGATAGTATGGTACATGAAAAACAAAAGAAGAACGAGGAGCAACAGCAGATGCAAACTGTACCATTTAAAAGAGAAGATTCTAAAATTTTATCACCATCTGAGGTGCATTCGCGCGATAGCGAAGAGAGAAAAAGAACGCATCAAAGTAATTTTGATTCTAAAAAGAGGCCTGGAAATGAAGAAGTGGGTTCGCAAAAACCACAAACACTAGGGTGGTATAGGAATGAGAGGGTCCCTGAGCGTAAATCCAAGGCAAATAGCCCCCCTCCTCTCATTCAGGATCTTCCACGCTCAATGACTACGAAGTTTGCCAACGTGCCAATACTTGGTAGAAAAAGGGAGAATGTTAAACGAGAAAATCCGATGATTGATGTGATTGCGAAGCTCAAGAGATCATTGGCAAAAATGAATAAAACCAAAGAATTTATGCCTCTAAAGATAATCCTCAAAGGTATTACTTCCTTCTATGCTGAAAAATTAGCGGCCAGCAAAGACAGCTTGCTTATACGAGAGCAGGATATGCTAACTTTTGTATATAATACTTTTCTTAATACTTATGGGCTTCCTAAATTTGCAAGAAAGAAATTCTCAAAATTTATGGTTTCTGTCAAGAAATATTCAAGTCTTGAGAGGGTAGCCATGTTTGCAAGGATGTGTTGCCTGATGGATGATACTTCATTAAACCTAGCACCTGACGAGACGAAGCAGTATTTCATTGGTCTCGAGTATTTGCTCACCAATCATTCGCTTGGCGTTCCAATAACCAATTCTGACAGCGATAAAAGACATTATGCTCCTTTTATCCGAGTACAAGAATTTGCAAGAATTTATTGTGAAGAAAGAGGAATGAGTGGAGAATTTGAAGCCCTTAAACAGGAACTTGAAAAAATGAAAGAAGTCGATCCGACAGGTCTGAACAAAGCAGGAATCATAAAAGTTGACCTTTTCTTGGCCAAGATCATCGAAGTCCACAAATTGTTCAAAGCTATAGGAGAAGCGCACATAAAGGCTGTATTTGATGCTTGCAACTTTGATGGCAATACTGTGTTGAGTAATGACGAGTTCAGTATTTTGATGAAAAGCATCGAGCCAGAGAGGTTTGACTTGACAAAAGTCGAAGAGATTTATGCAGCAAACGAAGAGATTTTGGACTCAGAAAATCAAGGAATTCCATTCAAAAGATTTGTAACACTGTGCTTAGAGAATGACTATTTCTCGTCGACTCAACAGATGAAGTTCTTAGAAGTGAAAGATCAGGCCGAGATATCAAAAAGCTTTCAAACGGTCAAAGAAATCTGGCCGTCGAAGAAGGAGCGCCTAATTCAGTTATTAGATTTCAATAAGGTGCTTACTGAACCAGAAATCATTGAGTTTTGGGAAATTGCCCTTAAATCACTCGACAACGATCTTCAAACAGTACAATCGGATTGTTATGTAACAGGATTACTGAAATATCGGATTATTATAATGGAAATGAATGCTACTTTTAATGCGAATATCCCATTTTCTTGAATATTTTGAGATTTTTTTGCTTACTGACTTGTGAGAAATTTATAACGCACCTAGCTAGCGAAGTCTTCGATGTCGATAAAAATCGTTATAACACATGAAATTGGTTACTAACTAATATAATAGCAATTATACCCAGGCGAACTTCCAAAAGAGAGAATTATCTTTTGAACTTTGTTATTTGAAGTTATAGTCGAACACTTCAAATGACTTCGTGATGCATTAAAATTTCAATTTTACTAATCTTCCATTCTCAATCTAACTACATTTATAAATCAGATGAAATTCTGTTTAACCTCAATAGACCTCCATAAAACAACCAAAGCAAATAATCTGCATGCAAGAAGTGCTTTGCAATCTGAAATTCTTAGTGAGAAAAAGTTGAGCTACTTTACGATTTAATACTCTGACACCACAGTCAGACCCAAAAACGACTGCAAGGACGCAAGCATTTTTTCACCCGTTCTTCGAAATTTAGCAGCCTGGATTTGAAATCTGAAAACTTGAATTGTTAAAGAAAATAAATTCGATTTTAAATAATGACTGAAACTCAAAATACGATAAGCAGAAACCAAATGGTATGATTCTTACGAGCCACAATTGAATAACCTTACATTTGGGAAGGACGTTCTCGATGACCAGCTCAATGCCTTATTCAGAGATCCTGATGGTGCCACAGTGCCTTTTTACCGAGAAAATGGGATAATTAGAAGTTATTCTGTTGTATGGAAAATATTTGAATTCCTTAAGGATCAACAAGAAGAGCAGCAAGTAAAACATCTGCTCTCTCTCTTGTCTTACATTAGAAGCTTTCGATGATCAAAGAATTTCATAGGATACTTCAAAAGTGTTCTCATTCTTCAATTGCACTTGGAAAAAACACAACATCACTTTTAAAGAAAAACACCAAGTGGAGTATTTTGGAGTTTCTCATTGAGTTTGCGCTGGACATTTCGGATGAGAAGCCTGCTGTGATTAAAAATTTGTCTCGCTGCTTTTAATTCTGTATTGCACTGATTTTAGATTTCTGAAGAAATAGTATCGCTCCTGAGAACGTTATACAAGCACAAGAATGCAGTCAAATCAGAAGTTGATGTCATTTATAAGAGATTGGCCCAACGATTTTATGAGCAACAGATTAATTCAACAAATTTCCGATTTGCTCTGAGGTTAATACAAGTAACAGATGGTAATCAATTTGAGATCTGAGTTGATTGATAGGAACTCTTCTCTAATCAATGGCCTCGAACCGATGAGCCTGAAAATTATTTCTATTTTGTTGGAAAAAAGGATGGTATTTCTGTGAATTGGAGCCCGGAACAGAAGTGGCCATTCCAAAACGTAGCAAACCAACAAAAGTTCTTGTGTTTTATTGTGACTTTTTTGGGACTAGGGATTCGCACTAAGCATATGGTTCTACCTCGATGAAGCTAATGATTTGATAGTCATGACAAACGGAGGACCAAACAATAGCAAAGAAATCAGCAAAAGTTATTCTGAACTGCCTCTTGCAAAGCTGTTCACAATCCATAGTCACAATAACGGAGGAGTAGAGGCATACTTTGTAGGAAAGCAGCTTTTTTTCCGTAGTCTACCCATCTCTTATACTGAACCCACAATAAAGAGCAATGGATGCTTGATTGGAGAATTTAAGCCAGCCACTTGGCACTACCTTGGGCTTGAACATGAGAGACAAAAAATGTTTGGAAAATCACATCTCAATGTAAAATACCGGCAATATTTCACAGAATTTCCTGAATATTTCTAGATTGTCATAAACCAAGAACTCAAGAAAACCGTCAATATTGACTTTCCTAAGATTTCGGATCAAGCATCCATCTCGAAATTCTGTTTTGGAGAGGATATGATTGGCAGGATCTCCACAGTGATGCTGTTCAGACATCCCATCAACTATACAAAGTTGTTAGACATCTATTCTTACTACAACTTTGGAATCCAGTTCCATAATCAACTCAAAACAATAAGCACCACTCTGGACAAAGTCTTCGATAAAATTCTCCTACTTTATACACCAATTCGTTCACGTAAGAATTTTTAAATTTTTCTTAGTCCGCTGACAAACAATTCAATAAGATGGAGATAAATGCTATGATATTTTCAATCAGTTGGATGGAGCGTTCAAAGAAAATAGCGGATTTCACTTAAAAGATTATTCAAAGCAAAGGATTTGTTTCTTTGGAGGGACTTCCAGTGTCCTGCCTCTGTTTTTCCTCTTAAGTACTTCAAAGCCAATGCTTAAAATTCACATTATTTCCCAGGATTCTGCAAAATAGAAGACCAATCGAAAGGACTATTGCTCAACGAGCTTCTGAAAATTGTTCTTATGATCTTGAAGAATAAGCCTGACAATCAAGTTAATATTATGCTGATCATCAACCAGCAACTGACTCTTGTTATTCTCTCGTAGTTTGAAGCGGCAAGAACTAATTTCTTTAAAATCGTCGGACAACTGCTTGCTGAAATAACTTGGAATATGGTTGATGAAGAGGCAGTGGATCTGTTGATTGAGATAAAGAACTCTCTTGTTGATTCTAGACTGAGTGAAGAAGTAAACTTCCTAAAATAATACAGATATAATGAGAAATATTGCAGTTTTTTGTTGATCTGCTCTGGAAAACTGATATCTATGACTCTGCAGAGCAGCGCGTCCGCGAAAGACTCTTCTCTTTCATCGAAAATACCTATGCTCAACGCCCTGTTTATCATAACCAACTCTTTCCGATTTCGAAGATCATGGATATAATCGTCGATCATATAGACTCGAAAAATCATATAGACCAAGAAGCTGTCGACGCCATTGGTGCCAAAGTGACACCATTGCTGAGTAAAGAACATTGCTTGTGAACCATTTGTCACTCTGGCTAAACTTCTCTAGAGATAATTGAGATTGTGCTCATTAAGGGAGGAGAAGAAGTCGCCGAAGGGCTCATCCCAGTTATCCGGGCATTTACTTTGAAATGCTCTCCGAAACTTCACCTTCTTTTATTCAATATGCTTAAAGTAATAATTACTAAAGCTTTGCATTAATATTGATGTCATACTCTTTTTCTTCAGAAAGTGACTATAGATCGATTCCAAGAGGCGAACTTTCCAGCAAAATTATACTTTAAGCTGATGAGGGATAACGCCTTCCATGAGAATTTGCTCTATCTATTTAGTACAACCTTTAATTGGGAGATCAAAACCATGTGCATAAAGTTCCTGAATTTTATGCTAACAAGTCAATCCAATGTAAGACTCCTTCCTCTCTCTAGCAAGGGAATATTTACTTACTGAATGAACAGGCGAAAATTGAAAACGAAATTGCTTGTTTTCTCGCGAAAAACCTAAAAGACTTGAAAGGAGAGCAGGCATCAGCAAATCCAAAAGCCAAAGTAGCAAAAGACGTTCCGATCCTGCCAGAAAACTCTGCTGAAGAGAATAAACCGTTAGAACTCCCAAAACCAGTTTCCAAGACTTCAAAAAAACTTCAAATGCTTGGAGAGTTGGAGATAACAGAGACAAGCACTACCTCTGCACCAAGAACAAGCCAAGCGACATCGATGTTCAGTCAAGAGCTTACAGAGGAGGGACTAGAACTCGAAAAAAAACTCGATACAATGAGCAAGAATTTGAGAGGAAATACACGCACCTTTGATTTTTCGAAAGCAGTAGACCCCAAATCCACACGGCGTGCACCCATAGTTTTTGAACCCTCAAATAATCAAGACAATGACGTTGAACCGACATTAGTTTTGCCAAAATTTGGAAATAAAAAGAAGAAAGAAATGAAATTTCCAGAGCCTCAAGAGCCAACCAATCTCGAAGAAAAAACCGAACCTGTTGTTGAAGAAATCAAAGTACCTGATCAGTCCACTAAAAAGAAGGCCGCAAAAGGTCCAAAAAGAAATTTGTTTATTTTGAGCGATGAGACAGCTTCTAGTGAGCAAATGCCTAGTGCTCTTGAAAAAGAAGCTGAAAAAAAAGATACTAATGAAAAGACGGAGTCTGTAGAGGAAATAAGTCCTAATCGAGAAGCAGAAAGCATAGAAAAAATAGAGAATGAGATCGTAAATGCGCCTCCTCCAAAAAAGTCAACGAAACCAAGTTTTCGAAATAAAAAGCTGGGTGGTGGACTTGGACTCGATATCGACACTATAAACGAAGAATTCGATATTGGAGGAGAAAGAGGGAAGCGTATCGCTCAAGATCCAATTGAGAACTATATTCAAGAAATCTCAGATTTGGCGCGAGAATGCGTCCAATTTATGAGTAACAATTTCACTTCAATATAACTTTTTAACTGATACACATGTACAGAGGGAGAAAAAGTACAAGTTGATTTCTATGAGAATAAGATGCCAGAAATTGCGCGTCCAGGAAACCAAGTTGCCGATGTTGAATTAAACCCCACTCCAATCCTTGAAGATATCCAAAACGTTAAGAATTTCCGGAAGAAGCCTGGGACTTTCTCCAAGAAGCTTCAGAGTAACAAACTCCACAGCCGCCCACAAGGGGTATTTATTTTAACTCCTTCTTGTAGTTGAAACGACAGATGAAAATGAACCGAACCAAAAGCAGCTCGAAAAGTCGGAACAGCCTCAAAGCCAACCCACGGAAAGTAACCAGCCAGAATCAACAAATGAAGACCAAAAGACTCTCGATATCGCAGGCAAACTTCGCTTGCATCCAACAATGTCTCAGTTGGATGATCTGCCAGAAAACTTTTACCAGTCATTATTGGGGTGGCTACTTCATAAATCATCCAAAGAGCCAGACGGATCGATTATGGTTGATGACACAGACCAAATCCACTCACTTGCAGTGACTGAAGTTATCATAGAATTATATCCCATCAGCAAAGAGATTGAAAAGCAGAAAGTATTTGATTTCATCGAACTCACTCACTTTTATTATTGCTCAAACTAGATCATCCAAGACTTATACATGCTTGTAAAGTGGAACAATTCTAATCGTCAGGCACTCTTAACTATCCCCGAATTCATGCCATTCTTATTGAACACCTTGTTTGAATACCAGTCTCAACTTTTTGATACAGAGCTTTCAGGCGTTCCTTCCTCGGTAGATTGGCACATGTGAAAAGGAAATTTATTTTAGTTAGATATGGGAACTAGGCAGCAAGATTCACACTATACTGTTGACGTATGCTATCGCAAACGAAATGGATCTTCAAAAACGATTCCAAGATATTTTTGCTTGGATGGAGAACAAACGGCAAAAAGAGATTGCTGCAGGATTTACTCCGAACGAAGTAAAATATTATATATTTGGTATCTCTAATCATTAAAAAAAAAAAAGGCCGGAAAGGCAGGAAGATTTTTGGTCCGACATTTATGGACGCTCCTTTTGGCCTCGCTGATGTATTCTATATTTCTCTTTGAGCGAATACCTTATGCTTCGTTTTAGCGAAAATTCGGAAGCATCTCGTCCTTCTCTACAAGCTCCCTATTGGAGAAATATCTGCTATGCTATTTTCTATACTCAAGAAATTGTTATCTCTTCTCATGGGGATCCGACTGCCCAGAATCAATGCGGTGAAAACGGTTACACCAGCATATCACCTTTATTGACAAGAATAACCCAAGAGCAAGAGACCCCACTGAGTAAAATCCCCTGACTGACGATGTATTAAATTTCAATTCAACAAAATAGATTTTAGAGAGATGTTAAAGGACACAAATTGGCTTGACTGGAAAATTGTTGAAAATGTAGCAAAATTATTGGATAAAATTTGTCCAGAAGCTTCACTCCCTCCGAGAAATTGCACTGACTCCAAAGAAATAGGATCGAAATTATCAGAATTATTGGGCAACACCCAATCGGAGGAGCATCTGAAACTTATGCAAGTAATCATTCTATATTGTTGAATTATTCACCTTGTTCTTGTTATCAAAAGGTCTTCACATTTGAGCCTTATGTCGAAAGCGAGCCAACCCGAGGTTGCCTTTTAAAAGTGGTGACAATTCTTCTCATGTGCGCACTGGAGGATGCAATAAAGAACAACAATTTACATCATGTGGAAACTTACTGTCTCAGTTTAGAGAAAATATTCAAATATAACCTCATTGCGGCTGAAAATTGCCGTGACAAAACGTTAACAGCATACATTCAATCTCAGATTCTGTCCATCGACGCATATCTCATCTCCTTGCTATACAGGTTTCTATTTTCCGAGGCCCAAGAAGAATGCAAATCTATCGTGCGACAATCCATTCGAAGCAGCATCATTTTCCTTCTCTGCATGGTTGATTTCTTAAATTCTCATAATGGAAACTTCAGCACCTACGAATCATCAAAGTCGTCTCGCAAAAAACCCATCGAACGTGGTTCAATCACTTCAAACACAGGTGCGACAAATACAATTACTACAACTGCGAACGAAAATACTTGTCCATTCACCCTTCTAACTTTTGAACTATTCAAATTTATATTAAGTGCAAATCACCCACAACCTCTGATGTTGGTTGCTGAAATACAACAACAACAGAGTACGCATTTCTCGAAAATCGACTCAGCAATATTTGATAAGGAATGGTATTGCGCAACTACAGAAAATCACGTGGTGCTTGACCTGATCAAGAATTATTTTGGGGAGTCATATCAAAAAATCAATAAAAATATATTCTCGAATTTACAAGCTATTGCTCGCAAGTCAGAGTCTGCAAACGAGATTTCTCAAAAGAAGATTAGGACGATAGCCAAATCCTGGGAGGACATGATTTATGAAAGAGCAACAAAAATACATGAGTTAGAAGATGTTCATAAACATGAAATAACGGCATTCGACGAGGAGAGTATGCGCATTGCAAAGAGCCTTTGGCGCAAAATCTGGAAGAGACAGAGGATTTATTCAGGACAATGGCGACATCCAAGCTTCTATGATCAACGAGACGAGAAATATAAAGCTCAGGAGTGGGATGATATCAAGACGAGCACTTTATTCTATCACAAAATGAGCAGATTCCAAACTGAATCTCGCGCAAGACCATTTTTAAAGTTAAAGCTAATCGAACCAGCATACGTTCTGCAATATGAAAACGATTACAGAGAGAGGAGACAGCGCAAGCTATTAGTGTCCGTAAACACCGACATATTCCCCAAATTAGGCGTTCAAAATCTTTATATCCCTTCGGAAAAGACCTCGCCCGTTCTTGTTGAAAAGGAAGCAAATAAGAGTTTCAGCCTTACGAAGATGGGAAAAGACTTTTTCAAGGTTTACTAATAAGCGATAACTTCTTATAACTTATCTCTTCATTCTAGGCTTTTATGACGACTGAGGCTTCTCCCCAGAACGACCAAGCTAGTAGCGAACACAAGAAGGCGCAAGATCAGAAGGCTGCTCATGAAAGCTTTCATTCACTGCGTACAGCTCCAAAAGACGAGATATTTATGACGAAAAAAGCACAATGGATCAGAGCGCTTACTTTCAGAGCAGGCTTCCTTCAAATTACCTCCTCGAAACTTGTGTAATGATCTTTAACATTCTATCGAAATAAAGCTCATTTATCGAATGAATAGATTTATCTTTGATGGAATAATCCAAAAACCAAATAAGGTCGCCCTTGTTTCGTTCAAGTTGGCTGAAGACAAGAGAATTTTTAAAGAGTGGCCGCTGGATCACATAACGGAGATCCAAAAGAGACGATATGTTACACAGAAAACAGCTCTAGAAATTTTTCTCATTGAAGGAAACTCTCTCCTGTTCAACTTCCCTGATGGCGACTTCGAAGATGTTTCACAAAAGTTAGCTAGCATGAGAAAAACTCGCATTCCTGACTTGGTCTTTTACAATACCTTGGATCCACGCAAGATTCTTGAGAAATCAGGTCTTACCAAAAAGTGGCAGACGTATGAAATTTCAAACTTTGAGTATTTGATGGCACTGAACTCGCTTGCTGGACGCTCCTACAAAGACCTGACACAATACCATGTCTTTCCTTGGATTTTATCCCAATACTCCTCCGATCTCATTAATCTCGATGATCCTGCAAGTTATCGAGACCTATCAAAGACAATGGGTGCTCTTGGCAGTGAGGAACGCACAAAAACATTCCAAGAACGATTTGAGAACATGGACTTATTCAGCGCGATTCCCAAATTCCATTTTGGAAGTCATTACTCTAGCCCAGCGATCGTCTTGCAATATTTGCTCAGGCTCTACCCTTACACACAGGGGGCCAAAGAACTACAAGGTGGAAGATTTGATCTTGCAGACCGACTTTTCTGTTCCATTGAAGACAGTTATAACGCAGCCACTTCAGAAATCGCTGATGTTCGAGAACTTGTACCTGAATTCTTCTTCCTCCCGGAATTCTTATACAATAAAGAGAAACTAGATTTTGGCGTGATGCAAAATGGAGTAAGGGTCAATCATGTCCAGATGCCAAAGTGGAGTAGGTTCAATCCCTATCGATTCGTAACAATACTCCGCATTGCTCTTGAATCGGATGCCGTGTCGAAAAATCTTCATCATTGGATCGATCTAATATTTGGATATAAACAAAGAGGGAAAGAAGCTGAGAAGGCATTAAACACTTTTTATTATCTCACCTACGAAGACATGATCAATTTGGAGACAATAACGGATCCAGCCACTCGGGCCGCAACAGAAACTCAGCTCATCCATTTTGGACAGACTCCGTCTCAGCTTTTCTTAAAACCTCATCCTCAGAGACTCAACAGAGAATCACTTCTAAGCTATAAGATTATTGGGGACCCAACAGCAGATATTCGCTTCTATCGTCCATCCAGTAAGAAGAATGTTTCAGTTCCTCATAACCAGTACTCGATTTTCACTGCGCATGGCAAATCTTTGGTGAAACTTAAATTTATTAATGAAACGCGACTGATCGGCATCAGAAGAGATGGAACCATCACCTACTACAGGTGGTGGAATTCAAACAATAATCCGACAATGGCTTCGAATATCCCATTCAGTTGTGGAATAGAAAAAGAGAAACCAGTTCAGCTCGGAAAAATCAAAAGTTAACAATTTTTGTTTCGAACATAACTAATATGAAAGTTTTGTTATTTAGACGAAGGCGTTGAAAATACAGACAGATCTCTAAACATTTTAAATTACCCTGTGTTGCTATTAGATGACGGTAAAATGATGTTGTATGGTGGTGTATGGGGTGGACGAATGGTGGTGCTCGCAACTGAGACAGACCAAGTTCTCGAAACTTATTATAATCACACTGACACTGTTTCTGCGCTTGCTACCAACAAAGAAGAGTCCTACTTGATCTCAGGTATTTTATAAAACGCACTTTGATATTCTGAAATATACCTCTAGGATCGAAGTGTGGAGAGTGCTTCTTATGGAAAATTACTCCTGAAAAGAGGCTCAATTTAAAATTCCAATTTTATGACCATGATGCCACGGTAACGATCATTTAGAAGAATATTTTTTGTTTTATCACGTACTTCATCAATTTAAGATCTCCAGTGTTCTCATCTCGAATGAACTGGTACTTTTTGGATCCGCAGGCGAAGACGGTCGAATCAATCTTTACAACCTCCATAATGGAAAGTTCTTGCGCTCGATTTATCATCCTCACCTTCGACCGATTGATAACGTAATTTTTTTTAAACGAAACTTATTCCGACTCAAATTTTATTCTCCTAATCTAGTTCGTTCTAACTTCATGCCCTCTTGCAGCTGTTGTTTTCTCGTCCTCAGCAGATAAGAAGCTTTATTCTTACTCAATAAATGGACAGCTTCTTGATAGCATAAAGGAAGAAACTCTCAGCAACTTATCACCGATAATAATCAAAGATTTGAACAAGCTCGAATATCTTGCATATGGCAATTATAAGGGAGAACTCTTTATTCGTGAATTGCCCTTCCTTACTCTTCGAAAAAAATTTACAGCAGCAAAGGATATTCCAATTCTATCCATCCTGCTCTCGCGTGACGAGCGGTATCTTCTCTGTGGGTGTGGTGATGGTGAGATCACAGTCCTTGTCGATCCTAACCATGGTGGTGCCGTAAATCCAACGAATAGTACGACCAATATAAAACAATCAGCCCAAGACCCTTCAGTGAAAATAAGCAATGGCAGTGCTCAACTCAACAAAGAAACTTCTCCGAAAAACAAGTTTTAAAAGCTACTCATGGCTCGCTGAAAATGTAATTTTTGAGTTTATACGATAGAGACTATGCTCATTTTTTTCCCTGTCTATTTCTCCAAGTCATAAATCCCGAGATATATAGAAATAGAAATTGTCACATCAAAACTATACAACTCAAAATGATTATGCAACATGTATTCCTTCTCTAAAATAAAAAAAATAATAAAAAGCATGGCACTCATGCATTTTTCTAAAGCAAATGGAATATCAGCTGTCTTCTTGACTCATTTTACTGCGAAAAACAGGTTTAAGCCTACTTGCAGGATTGAAACATCTTAGCTGATAATATAATGCGAGACTACTTTTGGTTTTAGCTCACGCTAAACGAACATTGAATCAATTTTTTTTTAAAAAAAATATCTCAGTATGAGTCAAGAGTCTATTATATTACTACTAAAGCGCGTCGCTGGTACTGCAAAGAAAACAGATATTTTTAATTTAAGTATATTCTTGGTAGTCATATTCAATGCAGCCTTCATCAGACCCTTCCATCATTTTTGGAAAGGAGATAAGTGTGAATTAGCAGAACTATCTCATTCAAAAAAATATTCAGAATTTTGTCGCCATAGAATTCACTTTTTTTTCAAATAATTCCATCTAAGTTTCTCCAAGTGCTGTAAAGGAGATGATGATTTATTAAAGTGTAGTGAGGACTCTTCTGACTTATCGGATCTAGTAAGACCAAGTCGCCCTTGAATCAAATTTTAGATGCCTAATCTCGCGGGCACGGAGCATACCCGAAGCTGTAAGTTCGTTATTCAGCTAGAACCTGCAGTCTTATAATTAAATTTTTTGTTTTACGGTCTTTTGAAAAGTTGAGTTGATACAAATTGTTAATTTCCAATTATTTCATTTAAACGTTGACTACAATATGGAAGAAAATAAAGAACAGGACGGCTTTCCAATAGAAAATACCGAAAATTTGTTTGAGAATCAGGTTTCGAACGGTGGCTCTGAAGCAAAAGGCGATGTTAACGACATTGCCCAGCATAGCCAAGTACGAGAGAAAAGTCAAGGCATACCTAAACAACAAGAAGAAGCGAACCTAGTCGAAGAAGAAAACGAAGAGCAGAATTTGTTTCAGCAACATCAGCAGCATGAAGAAGAAGAGCTAGTAGAAATGAATGAACAACATGAACAGGATGGACCATATGAAGTGGGTGACCCACAAGAGGCAGAACTTCAAAATAACCAAGAAGAGCAAGAAGGAAATCCATACTTGTATATGCAAAACAATCTCTTTAACCTCGTGAACAGCATCAGCAGTACTAATCTTCTATCTGAAGAAAGTATCATGGCTTTAAAAGAAATGCTATGTCCTCCGAATCCAAAGCTAGACGCTATCAATCTAAAAGAGCCTAAAATTGATGAATATATCCTTATGTCGATCATCAAAGACAAATCTATTTCAGCGCTCAATGCTCTCGGTGATGCACTTAACTACTACCATAAGATGCTAATGGACTCTCAAATACATCATTTGGATAAGCTCATTAGAATTATAAAGAGCAAGAAGAGAGAGATGCATTTACGGAGTGTTAGAACAAGTCCCAACAAAATAATGTATTTTGGTGAGGGGCTCGATCAAAATGAAGCCCAACCGGCCAACAAAGAAGGCTTAGAAGAAATGCAAGAATCCAGAGAGAAACGAAATGAGATTGCTGAGGGCGACGGGATGAGTGATGATCCTATGGATATCGTCGGGCTGCTCGAACACAATCAATTAGGAAACATGATACTCAAAAAAAAGGTGCTACCAACCTATAACCCTAGCGATAAAAGTATTTGTTTTACTGTGAACAACAAATATGAGGTGAAACTAAAAATATGCGATGATACGATAGTCACACAGAAATCAAAAATTGATAGAATTCCAGCTCATATCATGCAAACCTATATTTTCCCCTATTTGACATCATCAGAGTTGTTTTCAATGCGTGCAGTTTGTAATGAATGGAGAGACATGGTACGAGGAACATGGCACACAATTTTCAAGAGAGAAATGTTAGACCAGATCGTTGCAGCAGATCTGTGCAACGATATTGAATTGCATTTCAAATTGATGCAAATCCGTGCACCTTTCTACCAAAAGTTTGGTGTTTTTATGAATGCAATTATTGAGATGATCGATTGGAATGGATTAGATAATGTGCTGATGGAAGGTCAAAATTTGGGAAAACAAGAAAAAATGGTCATGGTTACTCTCTTGAAGATGCTGGGTCATAATATAGAACTAGAGAAGCTCTGGGATTATCAGGAGAGTATCTGGGAAGGCGTCAAAGACTTGACTGGATCTGAGATCAAAGATAAAATGTACTCTGTACTTGACAAAGAGTTTATATTCGACTCAAACCTTGAACTCGAGAAGTTTAAGAAAAATTTCATTGACTCTCCAGATATTTCAATCACGCATCTCAAAGGGTTGGAAAATAAAACTTTCCTTATGTTCGCTCTCTTTATGAGACAAATGTATGTGTTTGGAATGCTAAGAAATCATTTAGCTATTTCTCAGAAATATGTGTTAATAGCCAAAGAGAGACTGAAAGAAGTTTCCCGAGGATGGTCATCGAAAAAAGGTTTCTTAGAAGGAGCCTACAAGATACTCCTTTTTCGATATGTAAAAATCGTAAATGGCCAAATACTTATCTCAAAAGATGATGAAGAGATGGAAGAATGTATTAATCATCCCTCTGGTCAGCACCTGCAGTTAGAGGGAGATACGATGAAACTCGAAGAAACACACAAGGTCTCAGCAAAGACAGAGATTCCTTCATATACGAAGAAAGTTGAAACTGTAACGATGTCAACTCAGACAGAAGAGATTCTGCCACCTCAAGATCAAGAAGCAGAAATGTCAACACAGAAAGCAGATGCTAGTCAGGAAATTTGCATTCAAACTGAAGATCGAGGCCCTATCTCCACTCTCAACGAAGAGATAATTGACCCAACGCAAACACAAGTTGAGGAGCCCTCTGAGAATTCTATGAATACCACAGAAGAGTCAAAAACCATGGTACAGGAGACGACCGAATCTATGAGTAAGGGAATGGCTGATGAAAATCCGACGAAGGGGCATATCCAAACACAAGAAGAGGCTATTAGCAATTTGAACAAGTCACAAAATGAGCAGCTTCATGAGGAAGACTCAATCGACAGTAGCCACAAAAAAGCCATTGATGATATTATGAATGAGAAGAAAATAACTGCAGAGCGTCTCTTAGCTCTTTCCAGCTTACTTGGTGAGTTTGATGAAGTTAAAGAGTTCTATTCTGAGGATTTGGAAACTTCAGTAGATCGCTTGGTAAAATGGTTCTTGGAGAAAGCTAAAGAAAAGCAAAATCAAATTATCCCCGAGCCAGATTATGTCATTATCAAAAATGGGACAGAAACTCGCGTATTTCTTGATAATGATACACGACTTGAGATGATTATTCAAAAGTATCTGAAGCTTCATATCTTGATGATGAGTCTAAAAGCTCACATAAATGAAAAACCTTCAGATCCAGAACAACAAGGTTTAGAACCGTATTAGATAGAGTGAATACGTTTATCATTATCTTAAGCCAACATAGTACATTTGTAAAAACATTCATTGAGATATGATAACAGATGATTAAGCTTTCAAATATCTTCTTACTTTGAGTTTGTTGCTTGATTCACATCAAAAAGTGCATAACAAAAAGTGAGCAAGCAAACATCTTTTGAATAAATAAATAATGGAAAAAATTATTTTGATAAGGTTGCTTGCTAAACAGACCTGCCAAAATAAAAGCCGTCTATTTTGAAAAATCAAAATTTTAATTTTAGAAGACTATTGTATTTGAAGTAAATATGCAAAACTTTCCAACAACTTCTGGAAGCCGCAAGTTACAGCCAATTACCCAGACAAAAGATAACGGTATGCAGTCCATTCTCAAACTCACTTTAAATCACTCTTATTATAAATCATAAAAACACAGATCCAAAGGAAGATGAATTCATTGACAACTACTTAAAAGATTACGATAGCTTACTTAAATATTGTATGAAGCTGATTGAAGATAACAAGAACTTATTGACTGAAAACTGCGATCTCCGCAAAGATAATGATGAAATTTTAAAAATGAATCTTGAATTGCTCGAAGAGAATCAATCTTTGCGAAAAGAAAAAGAAAAACTAGTTGACGACAGCCTTTCAGTCATCGAGTACAACGAGCAGCTCATGGAAGAGAAGCAAAAACTGGAAACTGAACTGAGTGAAATTAAAGATCGGTTTGATGGTTTGCTTAGTAGTCTTCCAGAAGATGTAAAAAAAGAGCTGCTCAAAGTGGAGGAGGAAAGCACTAATTGAAAGTCAAAAATTATTGATTGTGGGCTGAATTTATAATTCATGGAAGAGAGATTGGAATATCTTGGAACCTGATTCGTTGTATTTAGAATTTATCTTAATGTGGTGTTGTTTGAATACTTTTTTTTTTGAAATTTCAAAGCAAACATAGGCCCTTTAATTTTAGAAAGTTGTCTAATTTTAACTGTCGCTACCACTGAACTCTTTTATTGTAATTTCCAGCATGCTGGTAAAGGGTTGCCTGCTCTTCATATTCCAACAAAAAGAGTATTTAATATTATTTATTACTCTAGTGTTTGATACAATAATAATTGGGAAGAATATTTAGGTTTGCTTCAAAGTTTTAGGAATATCAATATTTTTTCTCCATTTCGGTGAACCACGAACTCAACAAGAAAATATTAACTAAACCAAGCAGAGCATGCTTGCTTTCTGAAATAAAAAAACAAAAAGAATGGTCAGTTTCATGGGTATTTTCAGTGTGGCATTCCAAACATTTTGAACATAATTCATCAGAGAAGGTACAACTTCATTTCTATTCTAGGAAATGGAACGATTAATGTCCTTAAATAGGAATGATTCATCACTCGAAATTCAATAAAAGTTTAAACTCAACAGATTCATTTAGTGAAGTGGCTCTAAAACAATAGGAACACTTTCCATAGGTTCATAGCCGAATTTTATGATCAGCCTTAGTTTATACCCCTCTTTCACCTTCCATTCGAATTGACGAGCGAACAAAGCTAATATTATCTTCATTTCAAGCATCGCGAGTGGTTGCCCAATACAGTTGCGAGGTCCAGCCGAGAAAGGAAGATATAAGTAAGGATCTTTGCTCATTTCTTCGTTGAAATCAGGATGTCCTTTGACCCACCGGAATGGATTGAACCGTGCAGGATTTTCGAACCTTTTGGGATGATGATGTAGAGCAAGAATATCAACAGAAACAAGGCTTCCTTTCCGAATTAGAAAATCCCCAATATGATGATCGAATAGAGCTTCTCTTTGCATCAATTGTGAAAAAGGAGGCACCATTCTAAGAGTTTCTTTAAGCACTGCATTTGTGAACTCAAGCCTATTGATCTGCTCAAGAGTGATATTTTGAGTGGCATCTGTGATTACATTGTTAATCTCGTCTCTTAGCATTTTCTTATACTCTGGGAATCGATCAAGGTAATACATGACAGTTTGGAGAAGATGAGCTGATGTATCTGTCCCTCCTGCGAAGAAAGCAACAAAATTATCCACTAAATCTTCATCAGAGAGATTTCCAATAGATTCTTGGCACTCGAAAAAGATATCAAGTAAATCAATTTGATGGGATTCATCTCCTTTGGATCTGTTGTTAAACGCTTCTCTCTTCTCACGAATAATGTCTAAAGCATAGCGGCGAAAGATACTCGCTTGACGGTTTATTGATCTATAAAACGATGTGAGTCCGTATTTTACTGCAGTGCTTCCAAAGGTCAATGCCAGCGGTGTTACTGAGGCCATCGAGTGTCCTGTTATCATTTCAGCAAAATAGACTGGGATGGTTTTCCCCTCCATGCTGTGCTTTTTCACATGGGCGCCAAAGAAAAATTCTGCAAAGATGCTCCCAATTAGATTTCTGAACAACTCAAGACTGTCTATTTCTTTACCGATAGACTGGGTTTTCAACTCAGTTAGAGTTTCATTAGTTAACCTTTTGATACTTGGAATCAATTTCTGTAAGTGCTCAAAACTAAAGACTTTGGACATGAGTCGTCTGCTTGACTTCCATTCTTCTCCTTGCGCCATGAGAATTGATCTTTTCCAAATGAGATTGAGAACACCAAAAAAATTGCCTTTCTTGTATCTTTGTTGATTCTGAAGGACTTCTTTAACAAGTACTGGATCAACCAAAGTTACTCCAACTTTTGTACCAAAATTGGTTGCAACAACCTTCAAATCCGGTCGCTCCTTGATTAAATTTTTCGAATATAGCCCAAAATCGTCAGTGTTTTTGAATTCCCTAATAAGCTTTGCAAACAACCCAAGCATAGGAAAATAGTATGTTAATGCCCCTTTTCTTCTATAATAAAGAAGTTGAACATATGGCCTGATTACCACAGAAGTTAGCACCCAGCACAAGGCTATTGATAATAAGAGTTCCAAAATCATTTGTTGGTTAAAACCCCCCTACCAGGTTTGAGTTTCGAGTTTACCAAAGAAATATCATATTTTCTATATAATAGTGGTGAGTTCGGATCAATTTATCGCCATACTGAAATCGAACGATTTCGTTTTTACAAGATCAAATCTTTACATTTGCTCAGTCAGTAATTTAGAACATTTATTTTTTCTGAATTCCTCTCTGTGAATTAGAATTTCTTTGTAGCATGAAATAAAATATTCATGGAGACAAATATTCCGAGTCAAATTGCTCTATATTTTGGGGAGATGGAATTAATGCTAAGTCTCTTCATTCCACATAGTATGATTTAGTGACTTCGAACAGACCCTATCTTAAAATAGAAAAATTAGAATGAAAAAATCAGGAATCACTCCTACCTCTACTGAACTGGAGCTTGAAGGGATGACTGATGATACGAAATATGTTTGAGAACTACATCTTGCATTTTCCGTAGTATCAGGATTAGAGGATTCAGAATGAAATTCTTATCTGTATTGTTTCCATTAATTTGAAGGTTACGATGATTCATATGAAAAATTTTCAGCCAACTCCATGTAAAAAGCCTCAGATAATATATCTTGATAAAATTCCTACAAATTACTTCTCATCCAAGTTAAGCAAAGAATTCCTAATTTCATTTGATTTGGTTATTTTCAAACATTCTAGAAGAGCTGGAGACATTTATAATATTCATCTGCTGATAATGATGGAAATGAATGGATTGCTAAAGATTCACACAATGGAAATTGAGAATACTTTTCTAAATTGTTAGAATTATTTCAGCATTCTTCGCATATCATACAATACAGATATTCTGTGTTTGGAATAATCTTTTCAAACTTTATTCTGAGCTCATCGATTCCCGAAATCTGCGCTTTTAACGCTTCGGAAAAAGAGAGCGTACTCCTCGTTCCTAGAGTCATGATGGGAGATAATTATATTTACTCTCTGTTAGTCAAAAATGACAGTGAAAATAAATTACTTTGCATTTCGTACGATTTGATCTGATGCATTAAACTTCAGAACCTTGCAAAAAACACAATTCTTAATCTCAGGCTTGGAATGAAAATGATTTATTATTTCCAATATTGATATGAACCTTACCACACTATCTGATGAACTAAATAATAGACATATCCCTAACTTGAAATTCTCAACACAATAATTCTGTGTAAACTAGAGAACAATCCTAGATAGACAACGCATAGAAGGAGAGGGAAAAAATACAAATCTAACACTGTCACTCTTAAACTTTCAGAAGACCTCTTATTCTTTGCTTTTGAAGCTCAGACAATCCCATCACACCCTGCTCAACCAGTTTTTGAGTTGGACCTTCAACCAGACCTTTGAGCACCTTTGTCATCTTCTGCTTAATGCTATCATTCGACATCTTCGAGTCAGTTATCTGTGCAATAATTTTCAGCAAATGACCTATGCCTTCTCCATTGTCTCCTAAAATCATCGATGCATTTCCACTCAATAAGATATCCATAAGGAGCTCGTGCTGTCCCAGTCCTTCTGGAATATCTGCTTTGAGAGGTAGATGACTAAACCATAGCTTTGCGAGAACAGGTACATTCACCTTCTCAGGATGAAGTTGCATTATTTTTCCCAGCGTGGCTACAGAGTTATCTACTGAGAAATTGTAAATTTTTTCGACTTCATTTCCTTTAGGAATCTTCAAAGACTCGGCTACTTTTTGAACGCATACTTCGGCGATTCCTTTGAAATATTCCTTGCCTCGTTGAGCAAGTAAACCGATTCCGAAGACAGATGCTTGTCTGATATAGGCAGTTTTGTCGGTGGCAAACTTTATGAGAGCTTCTGCGAGATGAGGCCAGATATCAGGAATCAACTCATATCCCAGATAATCGACCATATCATCAATCAAGAATAATCCAAATTTGTGCATCTTGTCGCTCAGTCCAGGCTGCAACACTTTAGAGAGAATTTGAGTATAAACCACACCAGCAAGTGGCAAAGTGAGTTCCTTGTGGGTTTTAAAAAGTATTCCCATTAATTCTGCGAGGGCAATATGTAGATCTTCCTCATCGTCATCATCGGGGTCTACTTCGTATCCAGCCAGCTCGTCATCTTCGTCTTCAAGATTCTTGTATTTATTCTTTTCTGTTTTACGTTTATCCGACTCAGAAAGTAATAAAAGTATCTTGGATGAGAGCTCTTCGAGTTCTTGCTTGTTCATGAATCTTCCGCAAACATCGATGCAATTTTTGAAAGATGATATTTGCATAATGAGAGTTTCTGGGTCATATTCCTTCTCGACTTCCTTCCACAGAGAGTTGAGGAACATATGTGCAAGCTTCAAGACAACTTGGTCTTTCATTTCGTGAGTAGAATCCTTCACAACTTCAAGTAATGCTGGAAGACAGCCGGCAGCTTTTTCTCTGATATTGTTATTAACCTTGTAACTGACGGCCCTCAGAATTATTTCTGTCGTTTTCTCAACGTAAGGAATATAGCCTTTTTTCAGCTCAGTAACGAAGACTTGAATCATACTAATGGCTATTTCGACTTCTTCGTGATCGAAAGTGTTTAGGTTTTGTCTGACCGTTTCATTCGCTTTGTCCTTTCTGTTTCTTTTACCAAAGTTATCATCTGAAACCGCGTACTCGCTAATTTCTTCTTCCTCTTTTGGGGCATTGTTAAGGACGATTTCGACGAGTTTCAAAGTTGGAGGAAGTATCACATCAAGATAAGGAATAAAATCCTCTCCCAGAGTTATGCAGATTCTTTGCCAACCGGCGATGAGATAGCTACGCTGAGGATCCGCATCGTCAAGCGAGACATCGTTCATAATACTGAGCAATATTTGAACCACATCAGGCAAATACTTCGCAAAAGCTTCTTTCTCAATCGAGCTGCCAATTATAGTGAGGGTTTCTATGGCTTGACCTCTCATTTGCTTTTGTTCCTTCTGGGTGTGGGTCTTGAGAATTTCGAACAAGAATGGGACACATTTGTCAGCGTATGGTTTGAAATTTGTTTTCGCTGCTTCAGCTGTTGCAGATAATACAGCAAGAGAGCACTCTCTCATTAGTCTCACTTTTCCATCTTTAAGAATTGGGAAGATACTAGTCAAAACCATTTCGATGTAAGGAGGAGTATGTTCCTCTGGCAGACTTTCCATGAAATTAGATAAGCAATTGAGCACATGGCACAAAACTCGCGGGACAGGTTCATTCAAACTTTGAATGAGAGTTGGAATCAAGGTTTCATGGAATCTTATCTGGAACTCAGGGTGGCAGTCCTCGGCAAGCATGCCAATGACATGGTACGCAGCCCATCTGGTCTTTGGGTGAGGGTCTTTGAAATGTCTAACAGCTGTTTCAGCTACAGGAACAATATCATTCAAATCGTTGATATGCTCTCCGAGTTGCGAGAGCGACATCAAAGCGGTATATTTGAACCGCCAATCCGAGCTAGCAAGCATCTGTTGTACCAATTCTGCTAAAGTTTTCAAGAGTTGCTGCTGTCCAACGCATTCAGCAAGTCGATTTATGATTTCACAGCCGTATCTTTCACCAGAATATTCGGTTCCTTCTCTGGATTCCATGTATCCTAATATTATCAATAAGTGATTATTCTCATGATCAATTTTTATATCAAGATACCTTCCTTTGGAGTTTCCCAATCGCTGTCTGGATCTGCACTGACCTCGATCATATAAGCCAACACCATCTCTAAGTAGCTTCTGAGAAGTTTTGGGTCTTTTTCGAAGAGAACAGGTTCTCTTTCAGCAAACAAACAGATAGATTGAATAGCCATTTGTTTAATGTTATCATCTTCAACATTTTTTACTCCACATATCTTCTGCATAGTCTGGAACAGATGACCGAAGTTCTTTTTAAAGAAACTAGGCTCGTGTTCAATCAAATCGATAATATTTCCGAGACTCTCTTGTCCCTACAGTGGATCAAATGGATTAATTTAGATCATAAGGAAGTTGATTTACTTGGTATTCGTCCTTAGCCAACACATACAGAATCGCCTCCATCATTTGAGGGAGAAGCTCTTCATACAATCTAGTATCCTTTGGTGGGATGACAGAAACCCATGAGGTCAGAGTATCGACAGCAGCCGTTTTGATATTGATTTCTTCATGCTCTAATCCTTTTTTGAAAACGGCAAATAGGTCCTTCTTGTGGTTAAGAAATTGCTCGCTGCTATAATTAAACAGCGAGGACATAATTCTTAAGGTAGCTTCCATCATACTTGGGATCTCTGACATCCAGCATTCCATAATTTGAGGAACAAATTTTGCCCATTCTTGGCCTTCTTGAGGCATTTTTTTCTTGTCTTCATCGTTCAGGCTGTTGACTGTGGCGCCAAGTTCTCCAATAAGCCAGCAAATTTGATGTCTGATGTTGCTGGCGCTTTCTTTCGTTAAGATTACAAAGATTTCTTCTTTAATCTTCGTTGCTGTTGGTCCGTCCAACAGAGGCCACATGGCGTTAAAGTTGGCTTCAGAGAAGATTGACAGTTGTTTTCTCATCATGACCGCGCAGAAATTGCGAATTTGTGGATCATTTGAACCTGCAAAAATAGTTATTAGCTGTCTAGTTAGAAAAACAGAGGAGCTCAAAGTTGAAAGACGTGAGTAAAAGAAGAAGAAATATCTAAATAGAAGTCCAGGATATTTACCTTTCAATAACTCGAGCAAACCAAGAAAGTATTGGTTAGGATTGCGTTCTCTAACTTGATTGAGAATTGTTTCTGACTCTTTTCGAAGTTGGTTTTCATTCCCAAGAATATTCTTGATCAACTGAACAAAGGTGTCTAATTCTGACATTGTTTGTCTTTTGTATAAAGTTGGAAAACAAAAAGAGATGAGTTTTGAAAACCCTTTTTTGGTTCTTTTTTTGGTAAATTTTATTAGATCCTGATAGAGGCTGATCTTAAATACTGCCCGAATAAGGAATCAAAAGGTATAACCTGACTTCACAGAAAGCTTTAATAGCCAAACGAAGTCATTGCTAACGCTGGGTGAAATGATCCAGGTCGCGTTGCTAATTTCGCCACAATGCTCGACCCTTGGATCATGAAGTACACATTATTTGGCCTTATTCCCTATTTTCTTGGTGAATTCTGTTAGATTTCTCTGAATGATAATGAACATTGGATCAAATCAATTACAATTTTAGTCAGCTAAGCTATTTAACCACTGATATAGTATAGTAGTCAGAAATATTTTCAAATGCCGAAAGCGATTTTGTATAATTCACATCAAACTTTACAAGAAGTTTCAAAGATATGAACGCGTCTTGAAATTGTTGATTTGGTTCTTCTTTACCCAATTTTCTCAGCCATAAATGAATATCTTAATTCCCTTGGAGTCCTTAAGGTCCACAATTTGCATATACTGATTTTTCAATTGGTTATCCCTAAGGACGAACGAAGTAGTCAACATCATCGCTGAAGAAATCCTCTTAGTGGGAATAGTTGCTGTTTTCCCAAGTGTTTAAGCTCTGCATGACAAAATTACGATATTTCAAACTGAGAAATCTCTTGGATGCATTCTTTCTTTTCACTATTTTTTATAAATCAATCGCCATCATTTTGTGAACAATTCCTTGCCGATTTGTAAACACAATTCTCTTTTTCCCCCACGTTTTCGCCCACACATATAGATTCTGATTCACATTTGCAAAGGTGAACCTTCTGTCATTTTGGATTCCAACAACCAACAATCTTCTCCTTTAAAATGTTGAATTGTTATTTCTCGGTAAAAACTCTGAGAAAAGTGCAACCCTCTGCCACAATATTTTGAACGGACTAGAGTCAATGATTACTTTACTACCATTCTGTGCGAAGGAAATATCATATTTGTAAGCACATATTTTGAAAATTTCCAAGGAATTCAGCCCAATTTGATAGTAATCTTTTTAGATATCAAGCATGCACACAGTCGTATTTGGGCATGATTGTATGAGACAAAAATGAAAATCTTCATAAGTGGGCTTATCAAACATTGATATACAGATTTATATATTTCTTAATTTTTTCTAAGTTAATTGCCGCTTAAAATAATTCGAAAAAATGATTTCTTTGTATGTCTCTGTAGCTATAAACTGTTGTGTTCCCATGCAATATCGATTTAATAATGTTATGGGCAGACTCAAATTGTAGTATCCTCATATACATTTCATTCCTGATATTTCAAATACTAATTTTATTCCAGATGAAAGTTATATATGAGAGATGCATTTCATTTGGCAAAAGGAATTGTTTTATTTTATTTTATTCTCTCTCTCTTCAGAGTGTTTGATTTTCATTTCATGTTAAGCTGGAAAAAATAACTTTTCATTTGAAAATTATGTAAACCACAAAAATATTTCACTATTTCGTCATTTAGAATTCATTCTAAATACCATGTATTTTTATTCCTTGGTCACATTTGCAAAGTTCTCATCCAGAATTAGTTAGAATTATTAAAATTTTTTCAATGAGAAATGGCTATAACCAAAGCTAGCTTGCCGCCACTTCTCCTCTTTAGCAATAAACATGCTGAAGTCTGTAGTAATGCAAAAATATTCTAATGAAGAGCAGTAAACCTGATAACTTCAAAACAGAACGATTAAATAAGAGTGCACTCGTCAAAATTTGATCTGATATTTAAATTTCAATTGTAAAAGAATTTGGAACAGGAAAAAAAATGTCGCATGGATTTGACCGAGAGCATGAAGTAAGTTCCAATCTGCATTAGATTTTGCTATAATCACCACTACAGGCTCATGAAGATGATGACTTCGACTTCAATGAGGGCAATAACAGAGGTTATGATGGAGGACAGGATGATGACAAAAAAGCAAAAAAGATTGAGAATCAGCACTTCGATGAAGCTGTAGAACTTTCGGAAGAAGGTTCAGGTGAGATTCCAAGCAAAAGAACTGATCCACTAATCCTATTTCATTTTCAGAAATTGCGTCTGGTGATGACGAAAGCCCGGATCGGATGGAACAGGAGATATACCAACAAAAAGCTAATGTTGGACAGCGTCCTGCACAAATTTCACATAATAGACCAGCTCCCGATGACGAGGATGAAGATTACGATACGGTACCCGGACAATACAATCCTGATGATTATAAATCGTTGCAAGTGACATCTGAGATTGAAGAACTCTTCACTTACATCGGAAGGTATTACTAGCTCAATTAAGCCTCTGTTTCTGATCATCAGTGTAGATACAAACCTCTCCCTATAGAACTTGATACCAAACTGAAAGTGTTCGTTCCAGAGTATATCCCATCAGTGGGAGAGGTGGATGCGTTTTTGAAACCTCCAAGACCTGATAATAAGCCAGAGGCGCTAGGGTTAACGACAATTGTAACTTCATTTTTCTGAGAATCGCTGAGCCCTGATAAGGATGAACCATGTTTGAATCAATCGAAAAAATCTACTTTGGACCTTCAGTTCAGAGAACTAATGAAGAAAAAGAGAGGGGACACGAACATTGTTGTGCATTCTATCGAAAATGCCGAGAAGAATCCAAAAGAAATCACATCTTGGATTCAAGATGTCAGCGATGTCCATAAGAAGAAACAGCCTCCTAGTGTCGTTTATTCTAAACCATTCCCAGATATTGAGAATCTCATGCAAGTAAAATCCTCATAAAAAAATATAAGTTAAAATGATATGATTATCGTAGGTATGGCCAGCTGAGATTGAAGAAGCGCTTCCAAATATGAAACTTCCAACTGAAGAGATCGATCTTGAATTGAAAGACTATTGCAAACTCGCTTGCAACTTGCTTGACATTCCAGTGCATAATACCACCAACAATAAAAATCTCATCGAATCACTGCACGTTTTCTTTACTCTCTATTCGGAATTCAAAGCGAATCAACATTTCCAACAGAACGCAGATGCTGACCAATACGCGGGGTAATCCTAAAATTTTTAGAGCTTCCACAGATTAATGGATATAAAACCTCTAGGTACTAAAGGAAATACAATCCCAATTCACTAACTCTGCTCTTTCAAGAGAATTACTCAAGGCTTAAACCTAAACAACTAATAATATGAATTTTCGGGACTTTTTGAGTGATGTCCTTGAATATTGGAGTTATAATTTTCAGTTTGGAGCTACACAACTAACTATTCATTTATCCACGTCGTTGAACAATTCGGAGTACTTCCTTAGAAATTTAATGGTAAATTCGCAATTGTTAAGTACAAGCCCATTGAAAAGCGGCCAGTCTCTAAGATTTGATCGGGGTTCAAAGAGTTAGGTTTACTTAAAATAGTGGTAATAACATCAGCCTTGTTTTGCTTGAGTTGTCTATCAATCAAAATTATTTTAGGGTTTTGAGGACCTCTTTCGGTTGACAGATCGAAAGGGAAAAAAAGTTTGTCCTTAACAATTGAAAAATCGAAGGCATCAGACAAACTGGAGTTTTTGTTTCTTAAAAGGCTGTAGATTATTGCCCCTAATCTCGAAAAATTATGTCAGGTGTTTGACGCAGATTGTTCGCCAATCATTAAATTAAGATGTCTTAGTCAAAACACGATTTTTCAAAATATTAAAACTTCATTGCAAATAAAACAAGCGTTTTATTCTTTAGAGACAAAATGATTGTATCTCGAAAATTTAATATGATAGAAATAAATAAAGAGAGATGATTGACCTATAATCGGCTCACCTGAAAAATATTTGCGAATCTCTGGAATGAAAAAACCTGCTTATTGGTCTCATATCCTAGTCGCACTTAGGCTAGTGAAGTTTAATTTATACGTTTTATCATATTATCAAAATGATAGTTTTCTAACTTATGAACTTCTCTGAATGCATCTAAATCTAGCTTCAGAAATGCAGAGAAACATAATTCAATTAAGCTTGTTTTCCTGCTAACTAAATTTCCCACTTATGAAATAGGCATAGTACTGACTAAAACATGAGCAAGTAGGAATTGTGTTTTCGACGAATTCTGTCATATTCTGCTCCATGCTCCCTATGTGGATGTTATCACAACAAGCATGAATATTCATTGCATTACTTGACTAGTTTAGTGATAAATAACGAGGAATTCTTGAGATTCTCGGGGCTCTGGTTGCCCTGCTTTATATATTTAAAAGAGAGCAGATTAATATTATCACTATAGGCAAAATCTTTACGTATTTAGTAGCTTCCGAATTGAGTGCAGTAATTAGTGTCTCAAGTTTCTGTGATCTGGCATTGCGAATTTCAGTTTCATATTTTGTATTGAAAATCTCGTTGATATCTGCCGCATTAAGATTAAAGCTCGCTTTTACATCCCTAGTAAACGGATTTTTCTTTATAGGGCTTATCGATGTCCTCCCTAAGGAACAGAAGGAAGTTAATTCCAAAATTTAAGAGCAATAATTTAGCAAAAGAGCAAGGGTGAATGAGAGAGAGAAAAAAAAGCAGGCATAATTTTTCAATATTCGGTACCTATCCTGGTCGTCGGGGTCATACTTGTGTACGGAGTAACATTAGCAGGCTTTCGATGAGATGTGGTCGCTTGACTTTTCAATAAAACTGATTTACTAACTGCTTGCTCTGTAGATATTCGAATCAATCTCTTCTGTGAAAAAGAAGCGCCAAGTGTTTGATTCACTTTAGCGTTACTGCTTATCAGTTTTGACCTGGATCTTTGAGTAGCGTCGCTATGTGTATTCCGTATCTGAAGATGTGATTGGTTCATACTACTTCCTCCAAGGGTGTCAAATTGACTCATATCAATTTGAGAACCATCTTGCAGCATTTTCTTTTTCTTCTCAAAGTCTTTTAAAATTTGGCTTTTTTCCCTTTCTAACATCCCTTGGAGACGTTTCCTTTCTCTATATTGGTCGTCTTTTTCTTTCTGAGCTTTTTCAATTCGTTGTTGTTCTACTGCCATCCGCTCTAAGAAGGTATGATTCTTTAATTCTTGCATCTTCTCCAGTCTCTTCCTGTTCTCTTCGATGTCTTGAGCATGCAAGATCTCCATTAAGTATTTCTTTTGAACTTCTCTCAAATTCTCTTCTTTTCTGACACTTGCCTAAGTGCGAAATATTCAGTTATTGGAAACTGAAAGGTTTTAGATTTACCTTTTGAGTCTCTTCCTCTATGGACGAGAGCAGTAGCTGACGTTTCTCGTTATCTAGTTCTTCTTTTTCTTTTAAATTCTGATAAAACTCATTAACAAGTCGCAATAAGAGCCCAAGAGACCTCTTTCATTCTCTTTTCTTTGTTTAATGTCTCACGAATTTTCTCTAAGCGTCGCTGCTCCATTTGCTCTTCTAATTTCTTCTTGTTCTGCTCTGCTATTTCAATCTTCTCACGATAGCTTTGCTTCTTCTTTTGTTCTTCTTGGAAACGGACATCCTATTATATCCATACCCTTAGACTATAACAATAAATAGTCATCATTACTAGAGTATGTCTGATCTCTCTAATTTTCTGCTCTGCTCTGATTCTTCTCATATCTAACTCTCTACGTTTCTGCTCTTCATAGAACTCGCGCTTTTGTGCGATCTCTGCTTGGCGCTCTTCGAATTTCTATATATCCAAGAAAATAACTTAATATGTTGACTGCTTCTGGCATCTTTCATTACCTGGCGTTGTTCTTGGAGAGTGAGCTCATAATTAGTTCTAATTATTTGCCTTTTTTCTTCAAACTCTTGTCGAGCAAGCTCTGACTCCATTTGCTTTCTCGCCTGCTGCTCTTGGAAAGCCTATATGGTGCAGTAAAAAAAAAAAATTATTTCCCTCTGTAAACAGTTAATTGGTGATTTACAAGTTTCATCCTTGCCGTTTTTTCCTCCGCAATCATTCTCCGATTCTCTGTATACTGGAGTCGACGCGCTTGAATCTCTCTAATTTTTTGATCAAGCAACTCTGCTTTTATTTTGCGCTCAGCTTCTTTTCTTCTCATTTCCATTTCTCTTTCACGCTGAAGTTTCCTCTGCTTCTCTCGCCGCCGCCTTTCTTCCTCGTTTTTTTTTTCCATGAGCTCTCGGCTGATTTCCTCCATTCTGATCTCGTGTGCAAGTTTCTTTTGGTCTCTTCGGAGTTTTTCTTGCTGCGCTTGATATTGCTTTGCACGCACCTCTTCCTCTCGTCGTAGCTCCATTTCTCTCACTTTTCTCATTTTTTCTTCGTTTCTCTAAAAACGTTGCATGGTCTCTTCAAAATAAATCAAGTAACCTGTTTTATCTCCTGTACTCTAAGTTCGTTATTGATGATATATTCAATTTCCTTTTTCTAGAATTAACTCAGATAGCTTCCTTGAACGAGATAATTTGGTAGATACTTGTTTATTTTTCATCTGGTGAATGCGCTTTTTCTCCTCTTCGAGGGGGTTCCTTGAATCTTGGTAACTTCGTTCAGTCTTAAAGTAATGACTCCCATTTGTCTTTATCAAGAAATAATGTTATCCAAAACAGCTCAATAAGAATCTTAATTCATTACAGACTGAGCATTGAGCTTTTCAATCTTCCGAATAATTCTCTCCCTTTCCTGAAAATTTTTCGGTCATTAACTGACAAAAATCATTGTTCATTACTTCCAAACACATTTTAACTTTCTCTTGTCGCCGAGTTTCATAATGGTCAAGCTTGATTTCAGCGTAATAATTTCTCTCGTTTGCAAACTCTTCTGGAAGAGCCTCATTAATAAAATCTTCTTTCCTTTTCATCAAGAGCTCAACCTCTTCAAAGCAAAGATTTCTCAATGCTTCAATAGAACGAGGACTAATATCAATGTCATTTCTTGATACATTATAAGTTTGGTAATACCTTGTTAGAAAATGAGGTTCTTTGCCGTGTGGGTCGAAATTGAGTAAAGAAATCAAATTTTCATTCGATTCAGTTTTGTTCTGTTGGTGCGAATTGTACGTATTTTGACTTCCGTGAAGGTTAATATTGGGTTGAGGGGTGCTTTGATTATCAGCCATCTCGCCACAAAGTCAACTGCTGTAAGAGTTGCAAATTTTTTTTTATTTAATAGGATAAGATAATTTTAATTCCAAACTAATAAATTTTTGTTCAACTACAAATTCCAGGTTTTTTACTATGCACCCAACAAATTGACTTTGACACAAATTAAAATCGCAGCAAGTCTTCAGTCAATAGATGATAAATATGCAATGAATGACAGCCTGCTGACTCACAAAACCAACTATACAGCAAACTCTGTTTTTCTTTTGAAGAATCCTGTGAGAACGTAGACTTGAATGACTGCAATCAGGATCAAAACTAGGACTTTGAAGAATGCACACCACTTGATTTTAGTCTCGAGGGTACCAATAGCTATTATGTTTCAAAAAACAATGATTATTAGTTTATTGAAAATGAGGCAGCAAAGAGGTGTGAAATAATGAGAAAAATTACAAAAGTTTGTCACCTCCTCTATGAACTTCTTCTCTTGTATACTGATAGTGTTGGTTTCTGTATATTTGCTCGAGTGATTTGTAGGCTTTTTTCACCTCTCCACCAACTTGGTCGATATTTTCTGGAATATAGGAGATAAAAATATAAGGGTATCAAGAGTCATCGTATTACCTGTGGAAGCAACTTTTTTTTCGATTTTCTCACCAATTGATACGTCAAAAGATAAGGTTTTAGGGATATTGTCAAGTCCTCTCCAGCAGATTTTGAACAATCCAGGCTGATTTGCGTTAATATCGATATTTCCCTCTCGTTCGTCAGAAATAGAGCCCATTTCCTGTCCTTCAGGGTCAAAGATCTATTGATTGCTGATTTGAATTGCAGGAGTTTCTCGCTTTACCTGAAGTCTTACTCGTTCTTCATTTTGACCGGAAGAAACATAGTTCACATTTAATTTGTCGCCGGTCATCATCCTCTTGTAGATACAAAAGTCTCTTCTCTGATCTATGTGGGTATAAATGCAAAGCCCGCAAGAAAACAGAGCAGCTAATATAATTCCCAGGCAAAGGAGTCTCATTTTTTTCTATAAATTAAGATCGTGTTTTATTGATATTAAATTACAAGTATCGAACAAAAGATATGAATGTTATTTCGCTCATGAGATCCAAAGCTGTTAAGCTGACCTCTAAAAATATTCACAAGCAACCACCCTCAATTATCTCCTTCTCGAAACCTTACGAAGCAAGAGTTTGACTTTCAATTTGTTTAGTTCAAGTTTGAAATACTATCCAGAAAATTGCAATTTTCCCAATAGATTATGAACTTACAAAGCAGATCAGAAGATCTTTGACCTATCTATTATGAATTTCCAGGTTGCAGTCTCGATAAAAAAACATTTTGTCCAAGCTTTTTCTACTTTATTTCAAAATACTGGTTTCTTTCTTTTTCTTCTATGGAGTGCTGTCGCATAAAAAGCTCGTAACTAATACGATTGCTCTGTTCTGAAAATGGGGCAATAATCCTACCTGGACCAAAAAGTGCCCTTTTGTTAAGTATTTTGCCAGTTTATTTTCCAAAATTATATACTCATTTTGCGATTTCCTCTCTTTTTGAGTTTAACTAGGTATATTTCTTCCATTACAACATCCATTTAACACCAACAGCTCAATACGAGTCGATTTATCCCGTCAAACGTAGCTTCCTGCTAATATTATTTCGGTTGTAAGGCTCAGGCTGCTTCTCAGTTATTTTCCTTCTGACGGTTTTATACTTTTCAATATAAATTAATAATTAGTAACATGTGTGATTTACGATTTTGCAAAATCTGACAGAATATTGGATGATCAGTCATTAAACTTCTGATATTGTTGTCTTCTTCCGAATTTTTGCATCGCTCCGTCAAAACGGTCCGACCTTCCTATTAGCTATTATTATCCCCGTCACCAATTCAGAACCATCACGATGATCCATATCAATAATACACTTCTAAATGCTATTATTTTTGACTGTAATGAGTCTTTAAACATGAAAACAAGAATGAAAAAAGAAGTTGCAAACTCAGGGATTCGGATATAGCACTTATTAATGTATTATATTCGATTAGAGTAATCTGGATTAAGGCTCGCAATCCATTTATTTTCTTCTATTACAACCTTAGAGCACTTCATCTGCACTAAAATAAAGGCTCTTGTGAATGGCTTTCGAGAAAAGCAATCTATATTTGCGTTTTAAAATTAGCTCTGAACTCAGAGCTAAATTAAGAGACGAGATGGAAGCAAAATAGTTAACTATTATAACGATTCTGATAATATCTGATCAAGTTCTGAAATTTTAAGTACTTTACAATTAAGTTGATTATCAATTTTATTAAATTGGAACAAACGCAAAGAAACGAAAATCCTATTGCAATGGTTATGCCTAGTATCTATTCGGACTCAATAAAAGGTGAATTCGACGACATGTACGAGTGCTCAGACAATCAGGCAAGTCGAATCGATGATATTTTGGAAAATCTCCCATTAGAAGAGCAAATTTCGAATAATAGTTCAGAAATGGCTTCTGCTAAGAAGGCAAAAGCTAAGCAAGATAAGCGACTCTACTGGTAGACTCGCCCTCTTGAGCAAATCCTAACTCTAACTTTATCTAGCTATTTAGAAAGTTGCCGAAAAGTATTCACTCAGTATTGTTCCCGTCAAAAGCATGAAAGGTTACATCGAGGCGAGAAACCTTATGTTTGTGATGTCTGTCAATATGCATTCACTCAAATATCAAATCTCAAGCGCCATCTTCTCTTCCACTCTGGAGAGAAGCCATTCAGTTGCGATCATTGTCCAAAGACTTTCAGAAATCTTTTTAATTTGAAACAGCATATGCAAATACACGACGATAGAGTAAGTTAATTAAAATATCAATTGTTTTAGCAATATTTTTTATTTAGGATAATCGATCAAAACACGTCTGCACCTTATGTTCAAAGCCATACTTTTACATCGCAAGTTTGAGGAAACATATGAAAGGAGAGCATGGTGGAAAGGTCAATATTGTCGATTCAGGCTCTGAAGCGGACCTTGGAAGCAGCACCATTGAAAATACTAACGAATTTCCAGAACCTAACCCCAAAAAGATGGTCAAAGTTCAGATCGTGTCTGAGGATGGCAAATTGCAAACAGTTGAGGTTGAACCAAGAGTCAAAGAAGACGAAATCCAGAATCTTCCCAAGTTATATCAAGATATTCTTTCTAGTGAAGATATGATGAGTCACATGAAATCAATAGTGTTGGAATCTGTTACACAAGGATCTACTCCAATGGAATGCTTCAAGAAAATTAGCCACAACCTCTCAGAATGTTTAAAGAAAGGAAACATTGCTGAAGAATTAGTTGTACCTCTTGAGTTTTCGGAAGATTTATTTTTTGATGAAGTTGACCCATATTTTGAGAGTCCTGAACCCTTCATGGATAAATTACCTCAGGTTCCTGCTAAACGGTCGGATTCGTCAAACGAACCAACGCCTAGGAATGATGGTGAGTTGGGAAAAACGAATTTTGAGGAGACCAAATACCAGGAGTTTGACTACTTAGATCAAATAATCCCGCTAAAATTCGCGAAGCAGTATTCTGATTCGCTATACGAATGAAGTTCCTTTTCGGATTTTAGAATTTTCATGTCTATGACTATCGAATAGGCATAAAAGCTTTAAAATCCACTCAATTATAATCCTATATTGTAAATTTATATTGACTTTATCTGTTGTTTAATGATTAAACTATTAACTGAAAACAAATGCTAAGAAGATAATATTTCCCTTGTATGAATTTACTTTTTCTACATCGAATTGATAAAGCAAGGCGATCCAAATAAAACTTTTTACATAGCAACCAGCCAAGCAAAACAGATTAGCTTTGACAACTTTGAGATCTTTCGAGAAATATTTTTGAGATTTGAGATTCATTTCATTCTGATGACAATTATAGAACCTGCTAGAAATGAAAAAGTGAAATGATCACGAAATTCAATTTCAATCATAAGCAGCAAATAAATTTCAATTGTGTGCTCGAAACAGCAGTATCATTGTTGAAAGGAGATTCAATGCTCCTCTTTTTCCCAGAGAGAGATCACATTAACTTGTTCTGAAGTTCACTGTCAATAAGCACACGTTTTCGTGAGTCTAACACGGTTCGATTAAAACTGGTTCGCATAATATGAAAAATGTGAATAAAACAAGAATTCGTTCATACTTAGAGATCTACATGCAAAATTTTTCAGAATATCTAGAATGATAGACTCGCACCGAAAGCTGCTAGTATCTTGAGAATCCTTCCACGTAGAAACTTATTGCTCTTCGATTTCATTGAGGGTTGTCAACTCTATAAGGCTATCACGAGACTTTTTCCCATCAAGATTTCATTGTTCATCAAATAATGAGTCCGGCAACTTTAGGTTTCTAACAATAATCTATGTTTTAGCGGTTTTCTTAGGTACTAAATATCTCTACCAAATCCTTTTCAATTTCAATTGAAGGCAATTACTTTCAAAATTCAAAATTTTTATTCCTGATAGCACTTTGCAATATCCTCTGAGTACTGTCCTTTTCGAAATAAACTGCAAATTTACTGCACTTTGTGAGGTCTGTGAGGACATTGAGAAAGTAGAAGCATGGATTGCAGTCAGGATAAATGTGAGAGTGCTGCTATTTTCTGAAAAAATCAAAGCTGTGTTTTCATAGATACGGTAAGCCCTGATTCATCTCACCATGCTTATATGATTGAGTTAGTATTAGTTCGAATGCCATTGGAGCTAGTTGGAACATCTTATGAGTCAGCTTAGCAAACCTTGCTAGATAGAACATTAAACATTATAGATTAAGATCAGATAGAGTTTTTGATCAGACTAAATCACTGATATAAAATTTTTCAAATTCTTTTTTCTTCTTCTTTTTCTCTTCTTGCCCTAACAACTCTGAAGAAGGATGTGAAGTCTAAACTACTCAGATGTTAAGAGAGCACTTGAAAGTACTATCTCAAGTTGAATTACTGTTATTTTCTAGTTACAAATAAAAAAAAAAATGGCAATATTTTATTTTTACGATATCGCTAAGCTGCCGCCAGATGATCATTGATTATGGTATCAAAAATAATTCGGAAAAGTTTGAACTTGAGTTGTTTTTGAAACGTTCTGATTTCATTAGTTTATATACACCAAGCTCTGTACGTGTAATAATCGACACACGTTTCGAATGATGGAATCAAAGAAAACGAGATCGTTTTTCAATACTCTCAGGCCATACGGGAATGAAAAATACCAAAATAGTCATTCATTGATGAGTTATCAGCAGTTGTATCGCACTCCACAAGGCAAATCTGTGAAGGAAAATGACGAATTGTTATTCTTTAAGGCGAATAGTTCAAAGAACTTCAATGATGATGAGCCACTTGAAGAATGCAAGTGCTCATTAATTACAACAAATCCAAGTTGCGATAAGGTGAAAACTCCTGCTGATATTGATGATGAGCTATTTTCGATTACTCTAAACACCCAGTACGAAATCCTTCAAATTAATTCAGTTTCTACTGTGATTCAACCATTCATATTCTCAATCAACTCTGAAGATTCGAAAAGAGGAACACGAGTACCCCTCGATTTGGTGTGTGTAATGGACACCAGCGAATTGATGAAAGGAGAAAAAACGACTTTACTTAAAGAATCCCTAAAATTTCTTATTGATATTCTGGGAGAAAACGATAGAATCTCGATCGTAAAATGTGATATCAAAGGTCTGCGAATATTACCTTTGAAATCAGTCTCAAAGAAAAACAAAAGAGAAATAATAAGCGCAATCGAGTCACTAGATTCTGATGGAGGTAGTATTGATATTGCTGAAGGGATAAAACTCGCGGTCAAGATTATAAACGACAGAAAGTACAAAAATCCCATCTGTAGCATTTTTCTCCTTTCTGCTGGGCAAGATAGTGATGGACTAATCAAACTCAGAAATCTCCTCAAAACACAAGCACTTAGAGACTGTCCCACCATATATTCTTTTGGATGTGGACTGCACCACGATTCGAAATTGATGACTGCTGTAGCGAAAATTAATGGTGGTAATTATTACTCTGTTGAAGAACCTGAGACTCTAAATGAATGCTTTGCTGATGCCATTGGGGGATTGAAAAGTGTTATTGCGCAAGAAGTTAATATATCCATTCAAACGTTGAGTTCAGAGATATTTCCTTTTCTCGAGATTAAGAAAGCTTTTGGGGGAGCTGATGTATGGAAAACGGATGGAAGAACGTATACAACCAGAATCAATCATCTTCCACGTGGAAAATCCAAAAGTTATGTGCTGGAATTAGCAATTCCTAGAACAAAAGTGAAAATTACCGATGATCAAAGAGAAATTATCCTTGTTGAAGCGTCCGTGACAGCGGAAATCTCTGGCAGCAAGACCCTTTGGGAGAAACAGTGTAGATTGAAAATGACATTATTCAATGAAAAAGAGGTTTTACCGATCCAGATAGCAGATAAAGAAGTGATAACTAATTACTATCGAGTCCGAGCAGCAGAAATTTTTATAGAAGCAAGAAAGGCTGTGGAGTTTGAGGATAAAGATTATGTCAGAACGAGAAGAATTTTAGAGAACTTCAAAGTTGAATTAATGAGGTCTGGAGTCAAGAGTGAACCTCTTATATTAGGTCTGTTAGCGGACATACAAACGGCAATAATGGAGATGCAGCCAATTTTATATTTAAGCTATGGTAGAAATCGGTTGGTCCAACAGATAGCGTCTCATATGGAAGAAAAGAGCAATCCATTCTGTAGTAATAGTGCAATCTTATATTCGACTCGTGGCCAACGAGAAATGATGAAATTAGCAAGGTTAGATAAGTGCTGAATATCGTGATTATATCTTTGACGAGTCTTCAATTAATTAAATGCATTCTTAAAGTTTGGTGCTTTTTTCTCTGAATTACATATTGGAAAATAAAAACCATCTGCAAAAAAGGAATTCATTCCAATCAACAGAAACTTTAGAAATGAATCACAAAATAATTTATTTTTCTGTTTCATATCACATTTGAATGATATGATACTGATATCTTTTTCATAAAAAAATCACAAAAAATATCATCTCTCTCTATTGAAAGTCAAATTCCCTATCGTTGCCTTTTAATGCTACAGAGTTTTCGAACATAGAGAGAAAAAGAGACATGCGCTGGCTGGTATGCTGGAAATAACAAAGAAATGCCATTTTTTAATTTAAATTTGAATCTGGCGGCATATATCTATCTTGCAAGGTAGATAGTTTATCGGGATTCGCTCAACATCAATTGAGCTTAAAAACCGTGAAAATTTGTTGGAGCTTTGAGTGCGTACCTCAAGGATTATTATGTGCCATTATGACAAAGATGCTTGGTGAGAGTACAAAATTTTGAAAAGAAATTGCTCTTAATTTGAACTCTTCAAAAGACATGAGTACCCAAAATTTATCACCATGACGTAAAAACCCATTCTTTTGGGGGACTTTTGCTAAAAAATTCATTTCCAACTTAGTTCTCTGCACCGTCGATTAACAATTGAGGATTGATTGCATAGTCATTCGATTGTTAATAATGACATTGGCTATACAATATAACACTGATTTTTAAATTTTTTTTTTGGTTATTTAATGTGGAGTACCCTTAGGTTATTTGGGAACTGATTTTCTCTCTTAATAGCTCAGATGAAGAATTGGCACTTTCTTTTGTCTCATTCACCCATTAATGAAAAAATCATAATTTGGCTGTCAATAGGCCAAGGCTAGATGACGAAGGATGAGCATTGAATATCCTTATATAGAATCCGAGAGATGAGATAGTTTTATTTTCACAACTAAATAGCAATTCAAACTTCAATGATTTGAAATGAACCTTTTCAAGTGCCTGAAAACAGTGCTTTAGACGCAAAATCGAGTTGGAAAACACTCCATTTATTAAAGCATAAAAATTCACCTGGAATCATAATAATAGGAATGCTGGGCTCTGAAAGGGCCTTCCTCAATCTTAGATGAGCAAGTTACAAACCTAAAGCGGCTCAGAAGTGGCAATAATTTGGTCTAAATTGCAGTTTATTTCAAAATACGAAGTAAAAGATTTATTAACGCTCAGATGACATTTAATTGGAGGAATTAAAGTGAAATGTCCAAGGAAAACCTCTTTACAAAGTTCCTCACCCAGAGGTTCCAGAATATGTTCAGTGACTATCTGAAAGACTTTAAGCTTGGGGCCATGGAGGTATTTATCTGCTCTTCAAAGTACCTACCTTATGAATGAAATTGCGATTAGTTCGGAAAATTGCAATTTGATAATATTGAATTTCGAGAAGATTTGTTGCTAGCGAACGATCTTCCTTTCATCATCCGGAGTGGCAAAGTTGGGCGAATATCTGTGCAAGTATTGCAGCAAATTGGATTTTTGAATAGCTTACTGATTTGAATATATCAGACTCCAATTTTTAATTTCAGAGGAAATCCTGTCAAAATGGATATTGACAATGTGGAAATGCACATAAGATTGCTAACGGAGCAAAGAGATTTATTCAGATCAAAAAAGAAGAAAAAGAGTTCCGAAGAAGAGGCTGCAAAAGAAAAAATTTTACAAACAATCGTAATTTTGTCTTATACAAGTGGTTCAGCAATTTCATTCGACAACAGGAAAATTTTAAAAAGACCAAACTGAAAAGTTGGGAGGAGAAAGCTCGAAAGCATTTTCAAGGTAACAAAGTAAAAAACCAATGGAGTTAATGACGATTTTAATTACCAGAAATGGCTCCACCAAGTTGGATTCGTCGGAAAATTGACTTGATTGTGAATAATTTGATCTTAAGAATCAAAAATTTTACCCTTTACTTTGAGGTAAATCTATCACCAGCTTTCTAGAGTTTTTATTTGTTACCAAAGAGTGCTTCTATTGTTGGTGTCCCCGCAGTACTGAAAATTGGAATCCAAGAGATCATCCTTTTCCCAACAGATCGCGAAGGAAACGCAATGTATAACACAGAAATTGATAATTATACACGCACGATAAAAATTATGAAATTTTCTGTGGCGATAAACGTTTCCAACAATCCCAAGTTCAAAAACAAAAAGACTGAGTTACATCACAGCCCGACAGAAAATTCTCCTTCTAGTCCTTCGAAAGTCAACAAAAGCACAAAAGGTTCCTCTACGAAGCTGAAAACTCCGAAGAGTGATATTTTTCATTTGGACCCTATTTTCTGTGGGGAATTGGATATTGAAGAAGAATACATTAAGATTTGTGATAATGATTCTTATTTCATTCTGCCCATAGACATAACTTTACGAATGGGAAAAAATTTCGGTGTTACTCATGAAGTTCAAAATGTCCCAAAAGCTATCTTGCACATCGAATTGAAGGATTGCTTGATGATTCTAGTAAACAAGCCAATAACGAAGTACATTGTGATGTTAAATCAATACACAAACGTCATGAACGTGGTGCAAAAAAACCTTCATTTGAGGCCTGTATATACCCCCTCTGAGAATAAACGGGCTTGGTGGAGGTATGCTATTAAGAGTGTTGTTGAAGAGATTAACCGAAGAAAGGATTTTTCTGCAATTTCTGCCTGGAAAATGAACCAAATGAAAAAATATATTGACCTGTTTAAACGAAATCAAAATATTGTAATTTTATTAAAGCTGTAGGTATTTGATTTTCCTCACCTACATAGGTTCATGTGCCTTGGCTTTCAAGTCTCAATGAGAAAGAGAAGACAAAACTCAGAGAGCTTGAAGAAACCATTTCTTTGCATGAACTGATAAAGTTCAGAGAATGGGCAATGATAGAAGTTCGTGTCGAAGCCAAGAGGTTTTTTGCTTCAAAGTATTTCTAAAATTACCATTCACCGCAAAATAATTCCACATAAAATAATTAAGCAAAGATATGCAGGGATTAAAACCTTTAGTAGATATTTGGTCAGACGCATTAAACAGTGAAGAAGCGTTTGCATTTGTAGAGAAGAGTAAAAAAGCAAAATCGGCAACACGTATTCGTCTGACTGGGGACGAAAAAGTTGACCTTTACGAAATATTATCTCTGGACAAGGTAACAGCTATTTCTGAAAGCGAGATAAATTCCAACCCAACCATCATATTTCTTAGACAAGTGTGCTAGAATCATTCTTAAAAGGCGAGTACAACTCTTCTCAAGAAATAGTTAAGGAATATACTGTCAAGATACATTCAATATACATTTTCCTCTGTGAAGAGGTGAGAGATCCAGAAATGATTCTTTTCAATCAAAACGACTTCAAACTTCGAGCATTTCAAGATACTCCTGAAATCGCCGAAAGAACGGAAGCTGTGGTCAAAGAAATGTTAACACAAGCTGAAGTCCAAATCATTGACAAATCTCAGAGTGAGTTTATGGCAAATGAGGCGGAGTTTAGGTCAGCAGAGAGCCAAGAATACGATCAGGTTCTTGATCTCGAAGAAAAAAAGAATTCGTTTAAAGAAACCATGAGATGGACACCGAAAGATTTGAATACATCTTCATCATTCCTAGGAGGAAAAGAGAGCTTCCGAGAACATATAGAGGACGTTGGCCGTAAGAATAATGGCCCTCCATGTGATCAATTTGGTGGAGAGGAAATTAAGAGATATAATACCAACCTCCTAACCACCATGACTTATGCAAGGAATCCTCCCTGGTGGAATCAGAAGCTTATCTTATTCATCGAAGTGCTAGATATAAACGGCACCTTTTGGAAATACCGCAATGGCAAGATGAAAACTAAACCTGCAATGCCTCTAACATTAAGGAGCATCCTTGTGTCAACACCTTTGAATCTCGCAACAGCTTGGAAGAACAAAGTTGAGGAGCTTCAAGAAAGTTATACTCGACATAGTGCACTGGGCTACGAGGATATGATTTTAAACATTATTAAATATAATTTCAAATCCATCGATCAAGATATCAATCCAATGATAAAGTTCCTGCGGGATAGTGACTGCGACCATTACCTTCAGTTTATCTTATTATGCATCAGGTTCTTTGCCTATTTTCCATCAACAACACTAATACCTCTAACTAGAGATCGTCCTCCGACCGGAAGCAATATTATTATCTCGAATCCTTACGACTATTTCACTTTTTTTAACTACAGGAGTCCTAACTTTTTAGGAGTTCGTGCAGAAAGTGTGAAAAAATATCTAAAGCACCTCAGTATATCAATTGCATAAGATGCTTTTGGAAATAAACTTTTTTTTAATTATGAAGAGCACAAAAACCTTGTCAAGCAAGCAGATGAAATTACAGAGGCTTTAAAAAGCGTTTTGAAACATATGAGCTCCACATTATTGCCAACTTTCCTGTTGTATCATGGGGTTAAGGTTCTCCCTTTTGTTCTTCCTGAGTATGCGCATATGTTATTTCTGGAAAACGCCGAAGATACTGAATCTTTGATGAAAACTTCCTCCAAATTGCTCGAGAAACTCCCTACATCATATTTTGAGTTTTCGCACAAACAAAAGTAACGATTAACTCCTTCATCTCTCAATCATTATCGTTATCCTAGAAGCAAAGAAATTCCGAAGAACGATTTTCATCAAATAGAATTGATTTTCGAAACAGCTGGCTTGGCATCTGAGTTTTCGATTCGAAGGATAGAAAATTTTACCAAAAGTGAAAAGAGAAAGGCAAAGAAACAAGAAGAGGTACCTGAGAATTCGCCGCCATGGAAGAAAAATTTTGTAAGACAAAAGAGCCTGTCTCATGGAAAGAATGACTCGACCGCTGATCTCTCTTCAGAACACTCAGAGGAAATGTCCTTAAAAGTGAAACCCGTGTCAATATTTTTGTCTTCAGAGTCACTATTGCCTCTGGTATCTTATGCTGCAATAACTGCCGCACTGCTTTCTCCGAAGAAGAAAGATATTTTTCCTTCCAGAAGAATTGTGAAAAGCCCTTTGAATCGTCGATTGTTTGGGCTAAAAGAGGCTCATGAAGATCAAGAGCAAGACCACGATATAGGAAGTTTCTCGAAAACAAAAAAAGAAAGACATCTAATAAATTTACTAAAATTGGATTCACCTCAAAAGTCGAGGGTGTCCGAGCGTCTCAAAACTCCAAATCATAAGTCACAACATGAACTTCCTCTGATAAAAGTTGACGAAGTGCACGAGCTGATGGCTCTCATCAAGCAAAAGCAGCATATTTATTTGAAAAAACATCAAAGCGCGTAATTATTTGCTTCTCTGATTTCATTTAATGAATGCTCTCCTATACAAGGCCGACACAACGTTCAATCGACCTTCGGCTTGAAGGGTTCAATATCATCTACACGGATGCAACTCGGTTCTTGAAGTCTTGGAGGAGTTTAGAATTTCGGGTATCGGATATCATCTTGAAAGATGGGCGGCAGCAGAACAACTTTAGTAACACTACAATTATGCCGTTTCGGGCAACTTAATGCCTCCATTAGGCCAACAATCGAGTGTTAAACAGGAGAATACTCTTCCTTATAGCCTTCAGACTCTAGCGATAGGGAGTATTCAGTTAATTGAAAACAAAAAAGTGTTGTTGGACACTCAAGTTGTAATCAATAATTGGAAAGCGCAGGATCCCTTTCACCCGTCACTTCCTTCAGCAAAATTGAATATCTTAGTCCCTTTCTTGTCAGTTACGATCAATGATGATATGCTACTGCTAATCGAGATGCTGACTATTCTAAATAAATACAGTAGTTTTATGGCGCATCATAAAATGAGCATGGACGAAACCTTTAATCAGAAGATGAATTTCTTTTCAAGCGAAACGCAGAGTAACCATTCATTCGAGCTTACTGATTTGGAAATAATTTAATTTGTTAGTCAGAGAATTGGAAAGGGCTTTAGACATCATTCAAGCAGACCATACCAATCCACAGTTGAAGAGCTGCAGACATTGCATACTGCGATTTAAAAAAAGCAAGCTCATTACTAACATCTTCGTTGGAGATTTATCAACAGTTTCCGAAGAATTTAGAAACACCCTTTTCTGTGAGTTGGTTATGACAAAAAATTTATACTGTTATGAACGCGACATAAATACCTCTTCAGGTTTAACCATCAGCATGCAGAAAACAATTAAAAGGATGAAAAATCACTCGGGAGAACTGAAAATTAATCTACCGTTTGTATGTTTCACGAGAGATGAGGGTTATTTTAAAGATAATATCACACTGCATGCTGTTAAAGCAGTGATTTCCCAGGAAGACTCTGAGTCACCGAATCTGCAAAGTCCTGAATCAAGCTTACCAAAGAAGGACCCAGCAGGAAAAGCATATTTTGCCTTTACAGGCGACACATTTTATAAACCAGCGAAAATAGACATCCTCTTCAAGCATGAGATAGACCAAAACCTCTATAGCATTATTGATGAGTCATTTTGGAAATACTTCCGATCTCAAGAGAAAACACATTTCGAAGCTAAAGATCCGTCATTGAGCATTGACAAGACAATTCAAGAGTCTATGAGTGAAAAAGGCAGCAAGCAAAGCCGACAGAGCAATCAGATCTTTTCAAATGAAAAAGTGTACTTAGTTATGATGTATAAGAGAAACAGGCACAAGGATTTTCTTCGAGAATTCGAGACCGAGCCCATGAATAAAGATTACAAACTTGACAAAATACTTTTTTCAATTGGCGAAATATCCTCGATGTTCCACAAACGAGAAGACTTTACTTCTTTGCTGAATGTAAAAAAAATATATTAACGACGATTCAAACATTTCTTAGATTGTAGATACAATTACATCTCTCATGAAATGGTTCGACACGTACCACTTAGAAACTGGAATACATGGTGAAATTAGCTCTGCATTGCCAAACGAACTCGGAGAACCTGAAGCTCCAAAAACTGCATCTAATCAACGAAGCGTTGACTCTATTTTGAACTCAAAATACTTTTTATTTCAAGTTGATAAAGTCACACTTCAGATTGAAAGGAAAAACCTCTTTAAAGCTGTAATCAACAAAGTTTGTATTGAAAATATCCTCTACCAAAGAGACAAACAAACAATAACCAGCCGATTCTTTGACGAAGAGTCGGTAATTCCTCTTTTGTCTATAGAAAATGCGGTGTTTCTGACTTCTGGATGCGCTGAAGGCAATATTGACGGTATTGGAGTTGTATATGAGCAGCATGCACGATGCTTCAAATTTTACATCCGAAATATTTCGTACGAACTCGCGCAAAGCGACTCTTGTACGGAGTTTTCAGGAAAAAGGAAAAAGAAAACTCAAACTGTGGAAGCAACGACGATTCCAATTCCAGATGAGAAAGACTCAAGCACTAGTATTCAGATTCCAGATCTCGGGCTTTACAATGCTAATAAAAAAGATGCAGATTTTCTTGCAACCCATGATGTTATGGGAATTCTAATTAAATTTGAGATTTCTCCAGATACAAACAGATGCAGTGGCATCTCTGTCATCTGGGAAAAAACTAAATTAGCAATATCCAGCGATGATGTTTCAAAAATGTTTCATTTCTTCTCAGTTCTTAGTTCGAGTTTTGTCAATGATCGACACTACACTGCTGCTAGTTTTACCAACGATTTTTTCAAGGCAGATGAGTATGAATACATTCTCAAAGTCATGAAAGAAAAAGACTTACCGGATGAAATCGTAGAACCTGATAATCTTAACCTCAGCTCCTCGAATTTGGACATACCTCAGCTCGTTTTGATGCCTCGAACCATATCATCAGCTAAGAAAGACCCTGTTAATTTTTGTATGAAATTCAATCAAATCGCAGTCTTCTTCGTCAAGAATAAAGAAGTAAGTATCGCAAAAGGTTTGGTCTTAAAACATAACGTTTTAGGTATTCGCAAGTTTGCAATTCAATGACATTGAGGTCCTCCAACTATATTCAAAAATTTATGAAATCAATATACATGGACTGGATTTCAAAACAAACTCGAAGCAATACCCGAAAATATTGATGCCGATCCAATCTGATGTTCTTCCTGAAATCATCATTCGATATGAGAGAGGGGTTTCATCTTTATCCCTAAAAAACTCAAGAATTGTCTTTCTTAATCGAGTTATCAAAGAAATCCAACGATTTATAAAGGAAGTCAAACTCAACATCGTCAAGACACAGCTTTACACTCTTGGAGAGCCTATGGGTTCAATTGTAAATAATCCACTAGTTTTTATTTTGTTGAACACAATGATAAAAAGGACACTGATGAAAAAGTAGCCGATCAACTTCAAGAGACAAAATCACTTCTTTTTATTGATCTCAGAAACTGCCAACTATTTATCCCAAAAGGCAGCAAGCTCTCTGACAATATTTTTCTATATTTTCGTTCTGGAACCATTGAAATTGGTAAATCAAACACCTAATATTCTTGTCTTTTTTACATTCTGGATTCAGAGGAGACAAATGAGGAAATTGCTTTTCCAGAAAGACTTCAAAAAGACGCTTTCCTGCTCAAAGGCAAAGAATCAAGAGCTATTGTATTACTTTCATCAGAAAAAGTCGTCAGGGACTGTGATAAGCTACGAAATGCTTCGGATGAAACAGTGTTAACTCGAGTCACACGTGTGACTGTTAATCTTAATAGCGTGAGGGTGTTCTACGCTATCGGACAAAGAATTGATGAGTTTTGTAATGTGAATCAGCTAAGAGTCACCAATATATCGCCTGCCAAACTCCAAGAGCATAATAGTTGGGATTTAGATGTCGATACGAGATTGACCATTGATGGACTGGAGTTAATGACGAATTTGGTAATTTTTTCTCATTTTTATTGATCAATTTGAATTCCTCGGCAAAAGGCTGTGTTGGATGAAATAAAGGCAATCACTGATGGAAATTTGAAAGAACCTTCAACTCTGTATGATCTCAAGGAAAAGGGATTAGAAAGAATTCATTTAACACTGTCAAATCAGATGAAATTCCATATTGGGGCCTTGAAATTTTTGATAAAAAAGGAGAACGTTCAAAATATTCCAAAATCAAATGTTAGAGATGACATCCTCAAAGAAAAAGAGGAAGAAAAGTAAATATTATTTTATATTTACAGAAGAATCTTAACCACTTGAAATTATAGGGATTATAATGATTATCTCGAGAAATTAACTCTATTAACTTTGCATACGAAAAGCAAGGCTTTCAGGACTTAAAACAACCCCATTACACAATATTCGAGGGAAACTCTGTTATTTTTTATTTTTTTTAATTTTTTTTGTGTATGGATTGTCCTCTCACAACATGCCACGAGTTCTTGAGAGTGAGCGTGATCAATATATGCAAGAAAGTCAGCGATTAGATGCTTTTGAATTCGTTAAACAATGGGAACGTTTTGCAATTACCTCCCTCTCTTCTGTATTATCTATGTATTCTATAAACTTTAAAGTGGTTACCTGATGAGATTGTAACTACAATTCTTGTCCCGAAATCTTGCTTTTTTCATTTTCAAAAGTTACTTCACAACTGATAGATACATTGATATATAGAAAGCAAGATAGGAGCATATTTCAACAAAATTTTCTCAGTCGTTATGAGTACTCAAACTTACACCAGGCATTGCCTATGAGAATGAATGTGACCCAGAACTGTTAAAATTGAGTTCACCGCCTTGATTCAGTTCAATATTGTCTGATTTCAGCCTGAGTAATGGTTTTTTTTTTTATTTGTGGACAAAACAAATGGGAAACTTAACTTTCAAGTCCTTGATAAGGGTGAATTAAAATCAAAATCTCTCACCAAAAGCACCTTAAACTAACATGAGACGATATTTCCAATTGACTTCTTCTTTAAAAAAATTTACTCCACGCACAGCATCATAATTTAATTTGAAAGCGTAAGGTTTATTCAGAGGAGAAACACGTTTCTCATATGTCAGAGTGATACTTATTTTTGTATAGATTTCCTTACAATCATTAAAAGGTGTGGAGTATGGATTAATTTTTCATATTTCAAGAGTCTAAAAATATTTGACCTAGTTTTTTACGCTTTTGATCGAATATTTCCTTGACCCTGGTTGGCGATATCTCTTCTTCACCTGGGTGTGCATCTTTGGCTTCTTTCAGAGCTTCAAGGTGAAGCTGAATCTCTTTCCTGTATTTGGCCTTTAGTGTATTCGTGTTTTTCAATTGTTTCTCTAGGAACCTCACGTAGCTTTATAGATCCAATTATTTTAGATCATCATTGAAATCATTGTTTTTACTTCAGCATCTCGTTATCATCTGCCTTTAATTGTTTGTTTCGTTTGTTTGTAATCAAAGTCTGATTGGCTTCATAGCTATTATTGTTGAGGAGATAAGGACCACACCAGAATTTATTTTCTTTACCTTGCGGACATCATGCAATACATATAGAGCCTATTGCTGAAGTCCATATTGAGATTTTTCTCCAATTTCAGCATTATTATGGGCGAATCATAGACCTCTTCCAGCAATAGGTACATCATAAAGACTGCTACATAATTATTTGGAGTTCCAAGCAACAAATCCTGATTAGAATGTTTAGAGAGAAGTAGGGACGGCAAAACTCGTACAAGCTTTAGGTGGGGAGGGGTTAGCAGCCACAGGATTAACTTTTGATCATCTCTGACACCTTTAACAGCTGTACGAAGATTAGATGTAAGAAAATCTTTCAGAATTCAATGAAATCTCTTACTCTTTAGATATTTAATCTTGCTTCTTTGTGTTGTCTTTTTAGAAAGCTCACGGAGGAATTTTCCACCATCAAATTTTAATATTGCTGAATGAGAAAAGCAATGGAAATAAGCATCATGTTTTCTAATTGCAAAGTTACTGTCAACTAATTTGATGTGCATCAAATTCGTTTTGAGACCTCCTTTGCTGATCATATCTTTCATCAATACATCCTCACCGTCATCTTGGAACTCGTTTATTTTCACGTGTTTGAGTTTGTTGTGCACAGCATCCTGTTCTGAACCTGCCTGGGTAAGTTTATTCTGTTCTTCTTTTTCTCTTTCACGGCGTTCTCGATGAGATTTTCTTTCTTCGAAGTATTGATCATCATTTTCCTTGTCGGATTCCGATTTGTCTCCTTTCTTGTCTTTCTTTCCTTTCGCAAGTTCTGCCTCGTCATTCCTAAGGTCCTTTGGATCAGCATATTCCTCTGGGGTCATATCTAGGGATGGGATGTGAGATAGACTCAGCATGAGCTCCCTTTCTGCAAATAAAACAAAAATATCTTACAGAGCTGCTTCCAGATGACTTCGATTCCACGATCACCGACATTCTCAGTGGACAGGTTGTGCTGACTCAGTAAGCCAATGATTTTTTTGCTGAACGCTGCGAATGTTGACACTTTGAACTCCTGGAATCTCCAAAGTGAAAGACGGGCTTGCATATCTAAGCAATTTCTCATGCTTCCTGACCATACCTTAGCCCTATTGTTTTGACGTATTATTAAGAGCGAATCTCCGTTTGTTTTACTTCTGTGATAAAGAAAACAAATTCCACACCTTCATCACTTTCTTTTTTGTTAACTCCTCGAGTGTAAGTTGCTCCAGTGGCACAATCATTGACTGAATGAGATTGGATTGTTGCTTCTTTGATTTTCGATCAATCTTCTCATTCAATTTCTCCAAAGCGATTTTGTTTGTAAAAATGTCTCCCGTCTTTAAGCCAGGAGAACTGTCTCTGCTTCTTGATTTAGGTTTAGCCAAAGTTGGAGTATGCGCCTCGGAACTCATTTTAAATAGGTTAAGTTTTTGATCTTTAGACTCTTCTTCGACTTCAGCGTCTGCGTCTGAAGCCTTCTGACCTTCCTCAATCGGGTTTGACTTCAGTTTCTTTGTTTCTCGGTCAAAAACATACAATATCAACTTTATTTTCAAACAAAGGTGCTCGAAATGCTTGCTTCTGAGTTCATTAGACTAATCAACAAAACACAGACAAATAATCAAATGATTACAAACTTTTCTCGAATTTATTCTCTTACTTTTAATTGTTTGCTGTTTGCTTTGTAATACTCTTCCGCCTCTTCAGCAATTTTTTCGATAAGCTTCTTGGCTTCCAGATTGTTTTTGTCTTTAAGTTCTTCTTCAAATGTACTTATTTCAGCAGCAGAAAACTCACCAACCGAAAATAGATGATCCTGGAGTCGGAAAAAAAAGGACCGATTAGTAATTCTAAATCAGATCATTGCGAACCTTAGTATTAGCGCCCATACGACTGATGTTGATCTTGCCCCCTGAGAGCTTGAGTAGAGTATCTTCGAGAGTGCTGACCCATTTATTAGTGAGCTCTTTCTCTTCATCCATTACATTTTTTAATCTTTGAGCCTCATCAGGACCTCCGTTTGTTTCTAAAAATATTTGGATTAAGTTTCATGAAAACACTTTAACCCACCAGGGCCTGCTCCTTCGGCACTTTCAGTGTCGAATTTCTTCCCTCCAAGATAAAACTCAATGTCCTTCATAGCTAATGCTTCTTCATCAACGTCTTTCTTTTCTTTAAATTCAACCTTTGCTGTAATCTGCGGGACTTCGCCTTGCTCCTTTCCCTCAGCTACTTGGTCAGTAAACAGGAATTTCGAGATAATTTTTTGATAAATGAAGACAATGATCCAAATCCATATATCTTCCACAAGACTTTGGATCTTTTTACGAAACCTTCCACATTTTCCTAAAGCCTCGTATGACTCCTCTTCTGATAAGCTGTCCATTTCAGCATCATCATCTTCATCATCATTCATATCAACAATTTGGGGATTCTCGATATCCTCCTTTTCTTTCAAGAGTGCTGCCTCCGTCTGGATCTCGTTTCCTTCATTTTCACTGACAACACCTTTGTCTCGAGCGTTTTCATCCGCTGCTTTCTCAGCAGAAGTATTTCCTATAACATCATCTTTTAGTGGCTGTTCTTTCAAACTTTCCTTTTCTCCAATCTGATTTTCAATTTCTATCTTGCCTTCAGAGCCTAGTTTGATATTTCCTTTATCTTTATCTTGCTCATTATTTTCAGGTTTCTTATTTGCGTTTTGCTTCCTTTTCTTCCTTCGTTTTTCAAGTGCTGCCTTCCTTTGTTGCTTTTTCTCGATGTTTTTGAATTCACTGATCACCAAAAACTTTAGAAGATCCAAGAAACCAACTTTTTCTTCATTTCCTTTCGGAGCAATCTGCCTGAAGTATCCCTCCAGTATAGCAATGAACATATTCAGTAGAATCAAAGCCATCAAAATCTATTCTCCAGTCAGAAATTCAAAATGAGTAACAGTGTTTTACCATGTAGACAATATTCCATATAATTAATATAGTCGTGTTGCTTGTGTGAAAATCTTCTAATCCCAGCGGAGCAACCAACATGTATATGCACGTTACTATAGAATCCGAAAACGAAGCAAAATATGGGTCCTCAGCTCCAAAAGTCAGATATCCCACCGTTGCAAATCCAAGCATTATCTTGCAAAGAAAAAAAAAGAATGAGCGATTCAAAATAAGAAACGAAGATCTTACGAGGCAAAACATCAAGATGAAGAAAATGAAGTCGAGTAGTGCGTCACTGATGAGATCTAGGACAAGAGAAAGCTCTCCCGAAAATCCGAAAATAAGGAGTAGTCTCAGAATCAGGAAGAATGCATTGAAAGCTTGCAAGCTCACGTATATGTTGTAGAGGTTGGCGAGTCTCTCGAATTCTCCAAATAGAGATTCTCCTGTATAGTCTGAAAAAGACGCATCCACAACCGTAAAGTGAAGTCGAAAAGGATCAAAAATGATCAAAAGCAGAACAATGAGTGCCGCCACCGTTAGGCAGATTGATATCGAAATCAATAAATTCGCAAACTGGCTCGTGAGGTAATATTTTGTCGTTTGATAAAGTCTGTTGAATATTTGACAGACTCTTTTTACAATCGCAAAGATAAGTTCCAACATACTCGATTCCTGGAAGGCTCATCATCAGAAATAAGAGAGAATTGAGATCCTTACTTTTGCCTCGATGTTAAAATTTAAGAGTCTTGAGAGATTGGAATGGCCAGGTTTTTTCAATTCGTCGGCTACTGGCGTCTGGGGTTGAAATTAAAGAAGAGTTGTTAGTATTCTTCGTAATCGTTATTTAGTGTTACTAAATTTTTCGACATTTCGCTATTCCAGGTTTCGAACCATCCCTTAATGAGCCTTCTTGTCTGCAACAACACTCCGATGATATACAAAATTTCGAATATTAATCTCCCAACATCTTTTTTATCATAGAATGACACTTTAAACGACTATTGGAATGATGGATGAGATGATAAATGAATTGTTTAGTATTTACTGCTGGCTCTGAAGACGCTGACACGGTACCTTCAGCATGAAATTGAAAGTTGAGTTTATTATAGCAGTATATTTCAGAGTTAGGATTATAATGGATAGTTTCGAGCACAAGGGTTGCCATCTGTAATAACGTATTATTTTCATTTTAGAGATATTTTATCTTTTACATCAATGTGGAACAGCTGAGCCTGATAGATTTGATAAAAGAGTTCCTGGGATGCTGAGGTATTTCTTGTAAAGTTAAATACGAATCCTCCCGCAGAGGCAGGACTTAGAATTGTCCCAGGATTTGTGTATGTAACACTCAACTCTTGTAGTGAATTAAACATTTTGGATAAATTTAAAATTTTTACTTGGGATAACATAGGAATATGTGGTGTTGGTTGTGTTTTCGAAGTTTTCCCTTGGACTATTCCACGAAATATCGTCAGCTGTCTTTCTCACAAAAAGCTGTCATGTGCAAAATAAGATCTTGAAATATAGGAAGTTCATCATACCAAATTCGTCTTATGTTCCACTTGATACTTGCGTAGAGTCATCCGGACAACTGGATCTCCTATGAAGTGTGTTTGCACATAGAGCCTTTTGATAACGTCTGGCTCGTAGCTGAACGGTGCAGTCGTTGCATCGGTGGTTGCATTTGATACCCAATCCCTGAAAATACTTGGGAAGTAAACCTGCATCATTCAGTCAGCATGCGAATAATAAATATAGTGGTACCTGGTCAAGATAGTTGTAAATATCCTCAAGAGTAGATATCTCATCGAAGGTTTTCGGTTTTTCTTGATAAGAGACATTGAATTGGCTTGTTACAGGAGCAGTGAAATAGTTTTCTGCAGCCTTGTTCATTAGGTAAGTCTGAGTGTGCATTAAAACCATCAATCATTTCTTCAGTTGCTCGGAAAAAAACTTACATTATATTTAGGAATTTCGTAGTCCATGGTAATGATGTAGATAATAATGAAGATAATATGAAAGAAACTCGCCAGCATGTTCATCTTTATCCTCTCCTTTGCCTCGGGAGTATCGCATTTTCTAAAGGCCAATCGATCCTACGCAATTGAATCGTTATTTGGTTGCGCATTTAGATTTCAGCTAACCTGGCGTTTTTTTCGAATCTCTGCCTTAATCTTCACTTCCATTGCTGCTAATTCGGCTTCAAATTCCTCTCTAGTCTTGCGGTTTCGATTTGTCAATCCGAAATACTTATTTAAATCAAATGTGATGTTCAGAGAATTCCGTAATCATTGAATCAATACATCTAATTTTTCGAGATTGAACTTGACGGTTTGCCACAAATTTTTAGTTTGAGCAGGCCTTGGATTTTCAGCATCGGGCTCTTTGTTGTATTCATCTGTATTTCTGCAAAGAAGCAGATCGATACTATTGAATGCGGTCAGAATGATTACAACAAAAATTATAAATTACATTAAATCCTTCTGCTTTTCTGATTTTTCTGCGGTTAATTTCGTTAAGGCCTGAGTTTTGGTTTGAATTTTCTTTCGTAGTTTGACATATGTTGACATGACGATCACCTGTAGTGAGAAATAAGATAAAGCAATGATTGACATTAGCAACATTTCTTTACCACGAACACCAAGAGCACTGTGAGATTGAAAACGATGTAAAACGCAAATGAAAATACGGGAGCGAGTGATGGGCTTGCCGCGTGCATTTTCTCATACTCAGGTGGACCGACAAGCTAATAAATTGTTACATGTTAGTCAGATTTCTGTGCTATTGAGCAGAGGATTACGAGCTGGAATGCTTGATAGAAAGCCTTCGGCCAAGTACTAACGTCAGAGTCCACGATGCCGAATAAGTTCAGCATCAGGGTCACAAATCCAATGAGCAGTGTGATTATCGTCTGCAAAATGTAATTAGTCTTTTTCTTCTATCAAGTAGTAATAATTACGATCGCAAAAATGAGTAGCTCATTCTTTGCAGCGCCAATGGTGTAGAACAATATCCCGAAAGAGGGAAATTGTGTGTTGAGAACAATAAGTAGCTTTATTGTAATGAGGATTATCCCGATGTTCATAATTGTCACAAAATTTCTCGTTCTTCCTGCAAAGTTGTCCCACTCTTCGAATTGCGCCTTAGTATCTAGCGTATCGAAGTCCTCAAATGTCAGTCTAAGTCAGAAAAATGCATTAAAAAACTCTGTCTTGCAATGCTTATTAATTACCCTTTCGAAAAGACCAGCAAAAACCAATTAATCACGACGATGGCCATAATCACAAGGTAGAGGATATCATATATCAATCGGCTTTTATATTTCGCAAATTTAATTAAAGATCACAACGCTTTGATGAGTGATTTTACACTTCAAGGTTCAGTCGGTGCGTCTGATAAAAGCTATTGGCAAGCTTGTATAGGTCCTATGAGAAAAATTTTATTCATTAAGCCAAAACCGAGTTATTTACGCTGATGATGATCTTGATAATTGCCAACAGAATGTTGCAAGAAAATAGAATCATGATAATGAAAGGAAAAAGATCGGAGCTCCTTTTTGACCTGTTACTTTTTTAACGAGAAGTTCACTTATTGGTGACTTACGGGTTGAAGGCCGGAAAGAAGGGGTATACGTCGACGTGAGCAGAGAAATCACCTGCGTAGAACAAATTATATAAATTTTCAGAGCACCATCATTTTCAAACCATTCATATCTTGAGTACAAGAGTAATTTGCGACAAGACCGACTCTTGTAACAACATTATAAACAATAGATTTGGCTGACCAACTGTATATCTCCTCAGTGCCGTTTACCATAACATTCTATAAATTTGTCATTCCAAATGCTCACAATAAGGATGCTTACTGCGAGAGGACTAACTACGTCGAGTGCACTCTGTAGATCTAAACTACCAGAAAGATAAAAGTCTTCAGAATCTAAAGAATATGAAGGTAAGATATTTGAATTCAAAGGCTAGAAAAGACCTTTTCCTGCTGTCATGGTTCTCACAATATAAGGATTGTAGACTGCAGAAATAAGCATTCCTTTCAGTTGATTATTTGTTTCAATGAAATTGTATTCTGACAGTTCGGAACTTATCAAAAATCATTAGTGTTGATAACCGTGGTTCTGATGTTACGCGTTATTAGACCCGTACGTCTTCGGACTATATGTAGGAACATCGTAATACCACATCAGAGTCTCATTCATGAATTGAGCAGCCTCATAAAAATTGAGCATCTCGAAGAAGTTATGGGATGGTGTTATCGTAACGAGTCTAGAAATAATCAATAAATAATGTGGGAGAAGTTAGTTATACTTCGTTTCAATGGTTTCTTTCATAACATTGTAGATTCCATAGGCTTGATTATTTTTCATGTGCACAAGGAAAGAAATAATCACAAGGACGTTCAACGCCACTTCCCTGACATTGATAAAATGAGTTTAGAAGAGATTTAAAACATCTCTATTTACAGAAAAGCCTTTGTTGAAGAGCCAGAGGCAAGTTCCTGAATTTCTTCGTTTTTCTGCTCTCCATCTTCGCTCTCGCTTTCATCTTCGTGTTGTAATTCATTCTGTAGAACTGGCTCCTCACCTTCTATTGCTGGGTTTATTTGATTTTGGGCAGCTGATTAAATTCATAACGTAATACAGTGGCAATCTATATCGTTTAAGTATTTACCTTCTGTAAAGTCAAACAGAGCTCTTCCTGGCGATTTGAAGTCTGCCGCGTCAGGATATTTTTTTGTTGATATCTCATCAGGTCGATTCATTTTCGCTAACTTTCTGAAATTCCAATTAATTGCTAATTCTAAAAATTCAAATCTGCAATAGCAATCATATCTACGGATTTAAAATATTGATATATATATAAAATTATGAGAAACTAACAAGTGGTCAGACAATACCGGGTAATACAGCTTTTTGTCACTGATTATAAAATTTGAGCTTCCACAATTTGAGGCAGTTCTTTTGATGAATGGAAACTTATGGACTTATGTAAGTGTTCATTAAAATGAAGCTAATAAGTGCGTTTTCGAAGTTAAGAACTCTTAGAAAATATGTGTTGTGCGTTATTCGAAAAAATTTAATTAATTTAATTTCGGGTAGCACCTAATAATTTCGAGTTCCTGTGATCTTTATCCTGAGACTGCTGACAAAGCTTATTTAGGAGAAAGCTACCGTGATTTCAAACTCAAGCCCAAGCACAGATGACTTACGGTTATAAGACTTCCATATAATTATCACTCATCTAAAAGAAAGTTTCACAGAATTAGAAGAGCCGATCGATCTTCGAATAAGCAGGATGTGAGGGTTGATTGAAAAATTTTTCTTCGTCTCAAGAAAAGATGAGAGTTGAGAAGCATACTGACAGAAACAACAACAGCAATTTTATCATCCGCTGTCTGTCAAAGTATTCAGATAGAGAAGTCAGTTGAGTTGGCCTTGAAAACATTAGCTTAATATGTTGAGCGAATGTATCAAATAGATCAGTCCACAATGAAGAAATCGGTATGAGGTTTTCGTTTCATTTGTTGTCTAAAATGATACAATCTCCATTCCGAAAAAATTTCCGAAACAGACTAAGTGGTGGAGAGCGAAATGAAGTGAAACAGGGTGCTGTTATCTAATAGTTAATGATGAGAAAAAATTTACAATTTAGGTTATGCAAAGAGTTAATTGCAAACATTAATACATAAATAAGTTCGAGGGGGATATGAGAGAAACATTTCTGCTTTAGTATGATAATTTGTATCCGATTTTGAAGTTTAGAATAGTATTCGAAGAAGAGAGGAATATCTTACGATGGAATTGCGCGATAATTAGTTATCTATCGATCTATTAGAGATTTATGAATTAAATTTAACCGAGCTTCAAATTTTTTCGCAAAAAAGTAAGAAGATATTTCTAAAAACCATTCCATTCTTTTTTGACCGAAGAGTCAACGGCATTAGACAGCAGAATGGACCAAGATCTTGAAAATCAAAATCAAAGGAATACCATTAAGCAAGGTACTTCAACAATCAGACCCTAATAACCTGAATGTTCATTTTAAATTTTTTTCAACACATTGGATAGGTCATTGGATAGATGTTAAACAGCCTAGTTTCCTTGCATGGTGTTCAGCTGTTAATAATGAAATAAATGTAATTGACATCAGCACAAGAGAGGATTATTGCAAATTTAGTGGAGTGGAGTTACTATATTCAGAAGGTAAACCAATTTGCTCACCACTTTTGTTGGTATATAACCTCAAAGGCGAAATTACACCGCTACTGAAGGAAATCCCCCAAACAAACTTGCTCGTTTCACTCAGCCATGACTCTCTAAACTGTGCAAATTTCGAAATCTTCAATGTCTGTAGCGAAAGTAGACCTCAGCAAATATATACATTTGAAGAAGTGCGAGGAAGTAAAGAATTTTGTTTTTTTTAACTTCTCGCGCTCTCTTCATAATCTCTTGCACAACCTACTTCTCTATCTGATTTGATTGCTCAACTGGTCAAATAAAAGGTACTGGCATCAGCGACTTAGCCTGCAATTCTCGAAGAAGTATTTTGGGAGCAATCCCGCTCTATGGGAAAATATCATTTCATATTTTTGAAATTAATTCACTCAGTAATGAAATAAAGCTTCTCAGAAAAGCTAAATGGCATCCTGAGTATACCCTTGGTAAAATGCTGTTTTTCTACTAATAGTTTTCAATGACATTACATTGAGGGCAGAAAGTTGCATTAACAGCTTTGATTTTGATTCTGACGGGAAACTCGCAGCGAGTGTTGATTATCATGGAATATGTCTCGTATCTGACATTGATACGAACAATTGCCGATTTCATTTGAAACTGGGAAGTCATGATACCATTTGTAAGTATTCTTACATATTGTAAGTCTCATAACATATATTCCCATTATTGTTCACTAGTTATGCTAAATCGGTGCCGATGGAGTAGCAATCCTGCCGATCCTTTCCTCTTTGTGAAGTATGAAGCCAATCAGCTCAATATAATTGATGCGGAGAGGCAGTCTCTTACTTTGAAGGAAGCAATTCAGCTTGAGTTTTACAGAGATCGTAATGCTTGATAGCATCGCCCTTAATATTGAAAATCCATCTGAGGTTGCACATATTGGATCGATGTTTGCCCAAATGATGGAAATCTTCTCGCCTCAGGTGGAAGCGATAGAAATATTAAAGTATATGATCGACGAGATCACAAAGTGGCTAAATCATTTGATGATCTTCATTTAGGTATGACTGCCATCTTTTATTTATTTGGTCCACTTTTTGCAATTTTCTTCGAGACATTTTGAAAGTTCTTAATGGAACTTGTTTTATCAGGACGAATTAAATGTGTTCGATGGAGTCCAGCAGGAGATATGCTGGCGAGTGCTTCTGAAGACAAAACAATAAACTTGCTCGACTTTGGATCTGGAAAGATGATACATACAGCAGCCGCTCCGTACAAAAGTCTATAATGTTATACTTTGGATAATTAATTAGATTTTGATAGACTACCCAATGTCAGTTTGCTTTTTATAAAAGATCGGCGAGAAGTAAGAGAAAGCAAAATGAAAATGAGAATGGCAGAAACCCAAGACAAGTGGAAGAAATAGCTATTGCTCTTTCTACTAGTCTATAAATTGTTGGAAGGAATCTATATCTTAATTTTCTGTTTCTTGTTATCAATGTCAATCAGCTTACTTGTAAATTTTTTTCCTGTTATTCCTGCTACAAATGGATTTTTTTAGAGATGATTCTGCAAGTATGTAGCAATATAGCTTAAGAAATTAATTGTAGTTCTTTTTCTTTGATGCGTAATATTCTTGAATATAAATTAATAATTTTCCTGAAGTGTTCCTGAAGTCTTAAAACGAAAATTTAAGTAAATGAAGACTGTGGTTAGGTTGATTTTAAATTCAATCCGCTTAAAATAAGGCTCAATCCTGTCGATTAAGGCTTGTACTATTTCTGCAGATTCTTGTATATTTTTTTCATCTCACAAAATAATTTTCATCATTAACAGTAAAATGTTAATATACACCGAGTATTTTCACTTCAGAAGTAAGAATTGGTTGCTAGCCATCATTAATTATCGTTAACCTCAGATTGCGACTTATGTAAATCTAGATCTCTCTTGTCGTATCATTATGTACCCTGACAATGCAAATTTTTTAAACTAACACGATCAAAACTCCGTTACAATGAGTAAAAACAATTCATATAAATTCAGGAGACTGTTCTTGTGAAACTCAAATTGGCTATGAGTGTGCTTCTAGCACGTTCTTGAGAGATAGATATATAGAAAATAATCTATGAATTCGGGACACTACTGAGAAAATTTGGAACTTTCTTGAATATCCTAGTGAGTTAAGGCGATTTCTAAAGGTGTGAAAACTTAGGTCAACATTATCCAAAAAAAAAATCAATCACGTAACAAAATGAATCGTGATATCTTCTTTTTCTACTATATTATCAGTAAAATTTCAGTGTCGAGAACTTTCAAGAACTAAGATAACACAGCATTCCGAAAAAACGATGAAAAATAGGAGGCGTTAAGCAAACTCTGTTATATTAGATCTTAATCAGAATCAAGAATTTAGGAGATCTCGAGCCACTTTTTCCTATTTTAAATCTCGTTTACTTCTTCTATTTAATTTTATCAAAAAGTATTCAGAATGCATACTTGTGACCTTGAAGGCAAACTGACAGAAGGAGTAGTTAAACAGATTGGATCTCCACCTTCTCTGAGAAGGAGTTCCAAATCTAAGCTTTTGGCGATATCGAGTCTTACTGTGTTATTTCTGATTGCTGGCTTTCTTTATGCTGAACCTATCCTCCAACAGCACCTTCAAAGCAAAGAAACCCGAATCATAAAACCTTTTGTTGACCTAAAGTCCTATCGAAATATCGTTTTGCCAAACAAGATGAAAGTGCTATTAGTCCATGATCCAGATACCTCATCATCAGCGGCCGCACTTGAAGTTGGCGTGGGTTCCCTTGCAGCGCCAAAAGAGGTGCTTGGATTAGCACATTTTTGTGAGCACATGTTGTTCATGGGATCCGCTAAATATCCAAACATAAATGGCTTTGCAGATATGATCTCAAACAACAACGGCGACTCAAACGCATTTACATCTCTTGAATCGACTAATTATCAATTCAGGGTGAGTAATCAAGCTTTTGAGAAAACTTTGGATATATTTGCTCACTTCTTTATCAGTCCTACCTTTGACAAAGCTGCTGTTGCTAAAGAAGCGAATGCTGTTAACAGCGAATTCGAAAAAAATTTCCAAAGCAATGAGTGGAGGCTCTACTATCTCAGCCAAGTGCTCTCCGACAAAGCTCATCCTTTTTCAAATTTTCTGGCAGGAAATTATCAAAGCCTCATGATTGATCCTCTAAAACATAATATCAGCGTCATCGATGCTTTAAAGAAGTTTCATGCTCGGTACTACTCAGCTAACATTATGACTCTCACGGTGATAAGCAACCAGCCTCTGGATACGCTCGAAAAGCTTGTGACAGATACGTTTTCAAAAATACCTAATCATAATGCGGAGGTATCTAATCTGAAGAATCTTGGATCTCCATTAGCTAAAAGGAAAGGCACTTATGCCCTCTTCAAGCCAGTTAAGCTTGAAAACACTTTATCCATCATATCATCGATATCAGTCTCGAAAGAGCACAAAGTTGTGCAACCTGTCGAATTTATCCATGCTTTATTGAAGAAAAAAGGGAAGGGTAGCTTATTCAAGTATCTTGCTGATAGAGAACTCATTTCCGAGATTGAGGTTGCAACTGTTGCTGAATCAAGTTTTGGTGAAATCTATGCCCTAATGTTTGGATTGACTGAAAAGGGTCTCAATGATCCTGATCATGTCCTTGAAGCCTACACAGCTTACTTGGCAAAGATAAAGAGCAAGAGCATCAATCCCCAGCAATATCAACAGTATCAAAAACTGAGCGATATTACTTTCAATTATACTTCGAGTGAAACCCCAATCAATGAGGTGGCAAGTGAGCTGGCTAGCTGCATGCGAAAATTCCCGATAGAAGATGTCTTAAAGTGTGGCAAAAGATATGAAAAATTCGATAAAGGTGTCATCGAAAGGACTCTAGATGAAATGAAGATCGAGAATTCTATGGTTGTGATTTCCTCACCAGCCTTTGAAAGTGTGAATCGATCTTCTATAGACACTGAAATTTTAGCTGCTGACTTGGAAGTTGAGGACGAAATTTTCTTTCCAGCAACACATCGAGCAGCTCCAAAGAAACATCATGAACATCATCACTCACAGGAACATAAAGCTGAGATAAAAATTCATCAAAAACCTACCAAATACATCAAGTACGCTCCTCTAGATAAGATTAGTACACTCTACAAGATGGAATACACAACGAGACCGATTCCGATTGAATTTCTACAAAAACTAAAGAATATCGGAGAAGAGGCTTTTCCGGAGATAACTGCTCCCAAGATCAACGAATTTGTCCCTTCAAAGTTATATTTTAATCACCCTACAGCAAAACAGGGTAGTGACCCTGTGAAAGAATATAAAAAAGACTCTCTGGTTAGGCTTCCATCACAAATTTCAAAGGATCCTTTGAAGAGCAGCATATGGTATCAAATTGACCGATCGTTCCTTACTCCACAATTCGTAGCTGGCTTTATCTTGAAAGCCCCAAGAATTCATGAAGCTGCACAGTCTGTGGTTAGCTTCACTCTCTATTGTAATGCCATAAGGAAGATGGTGCTCGAAAAATTTGATGATGCAATCGAAGCTGGATATGCTATCAGCATCGACTGTGATGTGGATCATGCCGTGATAAAATTCCAAGGGTACTCTGATAAACTCTCGCAAATAATCAAATCTGTGGTTACTAAGATCAGCAAATTGGATGTCAGCAAGGAAAAATTCGAGATGCTCAAGGCGGAAACTTTATCGGCGATTCAAGCTCAGGTAAATGAAAAATTACATGAACAAGCCGTATTCATGATGAAGAATCTGCTTCTAACTTTCTCATACACGATAGAAGAGCAGGCAAATGCTCTGCAAAAGCTTACCTATGAAGAATGGCAAACTGCTGTCAAAAATTTTGATCACAAATTCAATATGCAATCAGTACTCGTTGGTGATTTGGATACTGCCAATGCCACTGACATTGCTGAATTCGTCCAAAAGACCCTCAATGTGAGACAAATCCCAGAAACTAACCTCTCTAGAAATAGTGTCGCGAACTTAAGAGGCAAGGCATACGTCTATCGAGTCGCGAGTCCATTCAAAGATAGTGAAGACAGCTGTATCTTCAATTTTTATCAGGATACTAGTCCAAATAGACAAAGTAGAGCGAAGGCTATTATCTTAGATGGAATCATCCAAAATCAGGCTTTCAGTTATCTCCGTACAGAGAGGCAACTTGGTTATATTGTCCAAACCACACCAGCTATTACTGGGAATGCGCTCGGCATATCAATCTTAGTCCAAGGTGCGAATAAAACTGCAAATGAGATGGATCAAGAAATAGAAAACTTTTTGCGTGTGTTCTCAAGCTATTTGAATAAACTCTCTGAGAAAGAGTTTTCTGAGCTAAAGACGGGAATAATAAATGAACTCACACAAAAGGATAAATCACTCATGCATAAACTGGAGCGATACCTAAAGGGTATCCTCGACAGAACCTACCGATTCGATAAAAACTTCGATTTGTCTGCTCAGCTGAAGCTGATCACTCTAGGCGACATTAGGGAATATTTCAAGAAATTAACTCAAAAGAATTCGGTTGGAAAACTGAGCTTCCAACAACAATTCACAGCTGGAAAGAAAAATATCCCCATCAAGGTGCTTTCAAAGAAGCAAACATTCGTTCAAAAGTCTGAAGAGCTGATCGAGAAAGCTGCAAAGCTGAAAAAACTGCCTCGACTCGTCCTAGAAAGCGAGTATAATACGAAACCGGCAAATTCTAAAGGCAAGCCTCAGAAAATGCTTAAAGTCTAAGAAAGAGAAAATTTATTCAATCATCTAAATATAATATCAAAATAATAAGAACTTAATAAGAGCAATTATTGAATCTTGTACTCAACACTTCATCATCGATTCAAATTGAGTGTATTTCTCTCATTCTGATTCATTTCGAAAAAATAATTGATATAAGAATATTTAGTTTGTGAGAGTTATCCACTTTTTCTTCGCTTGATGATGATAATGAGAATGAGAAATGGGAAGGATATTGAAACCAAACTAACAGTCCATTTGTAATCATTTGATTCTACGGGGATTGCAGACCATAAAAAGCACGAAATGCTACCTTATTAATTGAAGCAACAGTTTTGTCTTTTATGAAAAATATATTAGATTTCTTTTTCTTTTTTGTGATTGCACAATAATTTCCTATTGAGAAGGACTTTCTCATTCCCGTCGTTCCAACATGTCTAGGTTGTGACACAACCTTAGGGCATATTTTTGGATCGCAAAAAGTATTTATCTCTAATTTTAAGCTACGTACACATATTTGACTGAGGTTATCTTTGGATCTCTTAAATTATTAATTTTGAAAATTTTGTATAATATTTCTTTATTTATTTTCTGAATTTAGTTAGCGTCACTCAATGGTCTTGCTTAAAGTGTGGACTGATTGATTTGAATATTTATTGTTATAATTATTTGATGGAATAGTACTGGTATTATCAGGTTGAGTACTTAAAACGCAAAAGCATCAAACCAATTGTTCTTTGTTTGGTTTTGTAAAGGTTATATTTGCTAAAATAAAAAGAGATTAATATTCAAGAAAGCTGGAGATAATCTAACTAACTTGCAAACGAATTAATTCCAATAATATTTGGCACAACAGTTTCTCAATAATATCTTTCAAAGAATATTTCTTCTTAATTATCAAAGATATTGACTTAGAGTTGTTTAATACGCTTTCAAGGTCTTATTACGATAGAAAAGAGTTTTTTCTAATTCTCTTTAATTAGTCAACTATACTTTTGTTGAGATTAAAATAAGTAGAAATTCCCAATTCGAGTCATGGGATCACTATAGAGAAGTAACTTGTCATTAAATGGACTGAAAATATTCTAGATTTGGATAACCTGAGTATTAGATAAGTAAGCCATTGTATAATAATCAACAGACGGCAGGGCTGAATTAAAGATTATACAATATCAGATAATCAAAATGAGTATGAAGTTCAATTAGAAATGGCTTCATATTAAGCTGTTTATCTATAATGTGTTGAGATTCCCCCTAAAAATACAGCGGGCTACTGAACATCCTTAATTGTAAGTCTAATGTAAATACGCAAACGGTATATAAACTCGTATGTATTTGTTTTATTTCTATTGAGTGGGAGAAGCCAGTTTTTCCAAGGACGCTGGAAACAAAACTAATACTTTCTAACACTGGAAGCAGTTCAATTTATAGTCGCCTTTGTAATTCCCCTGTGCACATTTATAGTAAGCAGCAGTATCGACAAACATTTAGAAATGTCAGAATTGTTGATTGAATAACCCGCAAACAAGCCCCCTTCTCTGCATAATAGGCTTTCACATAAACCACATTCTAAGCTTTTAGGAGAGATGAGATGTAATAAACTAGTAAATAGTTCTTGAAGCTATATACCGATCTAGTCTTGCACTAGCATTAACTAGGCTGGAGTATAGCAAATATCAAGTAGGTCTGCTTTACTAATCGGGTGTTAATATATCTACGAAGCCTCAACATATCGAAAATACTCTGCTTCGCAACAAATCAAGGTAATTTGCAGGTTTTATTCGTATGCATTATATCATATCATTAAGAACCTTTGAACAGTGTCTTGGGAATGAAGACTGTTATACCAGAGAAAATGTTCAATTAGTTAAGATAAACGTAAGAGTTAGCAGTGAATGTCTTTGAAGATCATTCTATGAAAGAAGGAATTTCTGGAGATACCAATACATATCGCAAATCAACAGCAGAATGGCAATAAACCTTTCCCCGATAAATTTTTAATTTTATAACCGGATACAATCTCTAGAATGAGAGAAGAAGAAGATTCTATCAGGTAGATGGAGTAAAATAGGATCCATTCCATCAAAAGCCACCTACGTTCAGTGTTGTAAGTTTTTCTTATTTTAGCACCTGATATTTCTTCTTAGTGAAGCTTCGCGACACAAGTCTTCTTCATTCATTGAGATTTAAATCCTTCAAACCAAAATCTTTCAAAATTGATAAATTATTATAATTCTGACTCAATTTCCTTTTCAATTAAAATTCGAATTTAACAACAATTAATAATCTTTATCTTTTTTGATAAGAAGTTTTTAGCCTATTTACAATCTGCCTTCATTTCTTTGAGCTGAAAAGATGGTGTTTTTAGGTATATTGAAATGGTTCACTGAAGATACTTGCTTTAATCCTCGTAATGGTAAGATTACATATCGAGCAGACAGCAATCACAAATTATGAGAACAAGACTAATTGTAATGGAACAACATAATAAATTAATTGATGATAATTATAGCCTTGAAACTTCAGGGTCCTCCACTAAAAGCTAACAATCTATTCTAAGTGTAATTGTTGAGGGAAAAAGACTAAATGTAATTCATAACTAGTCGTAAATTAGATTTGAAAATTTATCATGAATTAATGATTGTTACTATAATTTGTTTGTTATCAAAGAAAGCCCAACTTTGACTTGGTCATAGTCTTATATGAGAATTACAGAATTGATAAAGTACCAGTTTAAAGGGAATACCTTTATTGAGTAAATATACTACCAATTCCAATTGACAAAGCAGCTTTCTTGAAAGTTATTATACTCTTGAGATCTAGTTGATGATCTAGTTAGTTTGAGTACTTTACTTCTCATTGAAAAAATAAGACTTGTGTATAAAATTTGTGACAGTAACAAATCATTGCGTAAGGTTTGACTCGATGGTCTTTGATGAAGGGCACTTATTTTGTTGTGTTTGAATGATACAACCCATAATTCAACGAAAATTCAAATTTCATTTTGAGAGAGGACGGAACCAGATAGAGAAGTTTGAAAAGCTGTGTTTGAGATCAAAATACAATTGAATGAGCATGTAAGAAAACTCTAATTTTCTGGAGATATATAGTTGGGATTAATTGATTATGTAGTAGTTTTTGTTTTGGAGACAGAACCTAATTAATCCTTAATACTTAGTTTTCATGAAACGCATAATTGCTAATTTGCTCATCTAGAAGAGGTAGAAGTTGACCGTATTGTAAACTCTCATTAATAGGCACTAATGTTATATCTCTTCATAGCTTGTCTGAGCTCATTATCGTGTTGGCTAAGAAATAAAAATGAAATTAGACTAGCTATTCCTGAAAAATAACTTCAGTATTACTCTGCAAGCTGCTGAATGCGTGCATGAGCACGAGCTCTTTCCGCTCCAAAGAGCTTCTCCATCCGCTTTCGTTCTTGTGGATCAAAAGCACTTCGCAGTTGATTTTCTCTTTGTCTCTCATTCTCTTGTTCTTCCTCAAGCACCATCAGCATATCCTGATTTTGTCTAGCTTTCAGAGCCTCAATCTCTTTCTCTCCGTCAGAAAGAGCATTCTTGCCTTTAGACCTATAGCCATGCTCAGCCGTACCCGGTTCTAAATGTAATATAAATAATATATATCACGCCGCTAATCCTTCAAAACTCCTTACTTGTCTTCTCAAATTTGTTTTGAGGATTGCCTGGAAGCATATGTGGTGAGGTGCGGTAATTTTGAGCACTCTTAGAAGAGTATAGATTCGGTTGGGTTCCAACACCTCCATAGTCATCTCTGGAGAGGGTGCTCATCTCCATCTTGGATCTCTTGCTTTTGTTCTTCTCAAAGTCTTCAATTATTTTGCGTTTGTTTGCTTCAATCTCTTTTCTCATTGACTGTCTTGTTTCCATCATACTCTGACGTTCCATCCTGACGAAAGAGACGATGAGAGCCTGTCAATTATGCTCATAGTTACTTAACTCTCTCTCCTTTCTCAGTATCTTTCATGATTCTCTCAAAGATTTTCTGGCGATGATATTCTTGCATCTTGGCAATCCTTCGGATATTCTCTTCTTTATCAGCTTGCTTTATAACTTCAAGGTTATGCTTCATTTGCAGCTCCATTTGCTTGCTTCTTTGAGTAGCAGCAACCTTCTCATCCATTTCATGATATTTTTGCAAGAAGGTACCAATGCGATTTTGTAACCTCTCATCATTCTGTTTTTTGACCTGAACAATTTGAGTATTTGGATTCATTCTCGCATATATCTCGATGTACCTGTTCTCTATATCGCTGTTTCTCAATTTCTTCTTGGATCTTCTGTCTTCGTTCGATTTCAGCAATTTCATCGAGCTCTTTTTTACGTTCCTCAGCCTGAGCTTTCTTTGAGAAGAAATCATTTCTTTTCTGCTCTAAAATCTCTTCGTTGCGGATTTTGGCCTGGTTAATTTTTTCTTCGTGAATACGGCGTAATTCTTCAGACTGCATTTTCTTCTGTTGTTGTTGCATCATCAAATTCTAACCGATGCCATATGAATTAAGTATTAAGTGTTAATATTAATGATTGGGTTACCTCTTGACGAATTCTATCCATTTCCTCCATTTCCTTTCTCCTTTCCTCAACTCTCCGTTGCTGTTCCAACAGTTTTGCTTCTGTTTGTTGAACAAACTCTTCATGTCTTCTTTTTTGCTCTTCTTCCTTTCTCCTGGCCTCTAATTTTCGCTCACGCTCTCTTTCTATTGATAATCTAAGATAAATTGCCGAAAGTTTTCACGAGCACCTCTCTCCTTCCGACCGAACTCCATTTCTCTTTCATATTGTTTCTGAGCAAGTTCTCTCTGTTTGCGAAGTTCTTCCTCCTCCCGTTGTCTCTTCTCTAAGTCTTGCTGTCTCCTTCTTTCCTCTGCCTTATTTCTGAATACGTGAGAGCTCCAAGTGAAATATCACCTCTTGACGTTTTTGCTGCACTCGCAGCTTATGAATTTCTTCCTTCTCTTTTTGCTTCATCATTTTTTCATTCTGCCTGTCTCTTATCTCTTGCATTCTCTGCTCGTGATCCATCACTTGCTTGATCTCTTTCTCCTAATCAATCGAATCATCGTCGATCACCTCAACGAGCTCTGTAAAAGTTAACCTGTCTGTATTTGATCTTCTCCAATTGTCGTCTTTCTCGTTCAATGATTCCAGACTCCAGTCCGCTGCCGTACTGTGAGCCACCTTTTGATCCATTCATTCCTTTCGTTCCAAAATGGCCAGACCCATGTCCAGAACCATAGCCGGAACTCCCTTTTTTGTCCTATGAAACTCTTTGAACGAGAGAAAATTTCATATATTCTTACCACACTATCAAAATTAATTAGCCCGGCCTTCTCCTCCTCAATAATATCTTCTCTTTCCTTGTAAAGTCTTTAATGGAAATCGAGAGGGATAGCTTACTTCCACCAGAACTCTCATTTTCTCTCTTCTTCTTTCTTCATAGTGCTTGTGCATCAGTTGAATTCCTTCTTCATCAAGCTTCCTATCTTTATACATTTCTCTGATCTGATGGAGAGTCTTGATTAAGAGCTCGCTAGGATCAATTCCTTGTCGTCTGCATGCTTCAAGAGAACGAGGGCTTTAGGAGAAACATTTTTGTGAGTCTTCGTCTCTACTGTATTGAATGAATGCTAGGTTACCTGTTCAAATATGGCGGTTTTCTTGCAGTGGGTTCGAAGTTTTCGAGCGATATCAGTTTTCCATCCTATCAGAAATATTTGATGAGAAGCCTGCTTCGTTTTTTTGAGGAAAATTACGTATTGCGACATGATTTGCCTAAGGATTTAAAGAAGAATGAAAATCTGTTAGATTGGATCGAATCAAAACAGTCAGCTTTAAAAAGGAATATAATATTGAAACTGATTTCATTTTATTAATTTCATTCGGTTAATTTTCAAAATTACTTTCAATTATTGGCTAGATGAAGATGATAACTAAGTTTAAATTACGGAAGAGCATTAAAAGTAAAAAAAAAATAAGAAAGTTAGAGCGAACTCTTCGGCTAAACTATTTGTTGTTGCGGTGGTTGAATTGCGTTTTTTGAACCGTTTTTCAATATCTCTCGTAATACAATCCACCTGTAAATAATATTGAACAAACAAAATCAGATATCTATTTTTCGTGATCATCTCAAAGAGGAGTGCCTATCAAATTTCGTGAATTATGATTCACATAATATCATTAGAGAATTTTTTCAAAAAGAAATTGCTTGAATTCTTTGTTAATTGGCTGCTCTCGCTTTTGTTAAAACATAAAAAACCCCTTTTTACCAGCAATCAATGAAGTTAATCACTTCCAGAAATAATAACACCCTCTGAAACATCGAAGCCAATGATAAAATGTTTCCAGCCTGTGAGTTGTCCAAATTTGTAAATAACTAGTCATATGCTGTATCAACAATCGGGAGGTCTAATGAAGGTTACTTCAAGGTGGAAAGTTTTGACGAAGTTCTTAGAGGGTCTCATAAAGAGTTCGAGCGAATAACATGAAACAAGGGATTGAATGAAAAAAAGGGAGAGAGAGATAGATTTAAAAAGTTTGGCAGATTCAATAATTCCAATAAATAAATTTAACAAAATTAAATCAATAATATCGACAATTTCATAAATAAGCTTTCATATATAAAGTAAAAATAATCATGCACATATATATTTATCAAGTGATGAGTAAATAAATAATAACAAGCATTTTTATAAAAAGTTGATTGAGAATAGGATTTTGGACAGCTCACTCAACCCAACACATTACTATTTTCATTATTGAGTAAATCCCACAGAGAGATGTTATATCTCGGTTTCAATTGCTAATATTACTCTTAGGCCGCAACCTTCTTCTTTCCTTTTTCTTTGATAGCAGCAGCGATTTCAGCTTTCTCTAGCTTTGGTCCAT
>ENA-UOTX01000170-UOTX01000170.1-compost-metagenome-genome-assembly--contig:-NODE-170-length-72182-cov-10.949601_pt1 | contig 72182 bp, 50 predicted proteins | sample MGYA00238143_ERZ746982 | MGnify/ENA primary metagenome ERZ746982 (study PRJEB28758, sample SAMN06268862) | compost metagenome | isolation source: single cell | place: USA: California, Emeryville, Joint... | reverse complement strand
CACATATATGGGACTTCTTGGCTTGTACCAGTACCTAAACGTGGATTATGGCTCCAATGCTGTTCTCTTCTTCCAGAACTTTTTCTCATTCAATGGTGAAGGTAACATCTATCCTAATTACTTCTCATCATCTGATTCCAAATACTGGAATTCTGATACAAGAATCCAAGGAAATAATAAATTCTATCTCTATCGAATCAGCTATCTTTTCCTCAAGAATTTTGGAAGCAAACTATCTTTGCTTCTTACACTTGTTGCAACTACTCCATTTCTTACGATTACTGCAATGGTACTAAAGAATGCAGGAATGAAAGAGAAGTATCTAAAGATGTTCAATGCAGTTAAAAGTTTTATTCAATGGAATCTGATCATTACTGTTTTCCTCTCATCATTTGTTCCCATGGTGCTCTCTTTCTGCTTGGAACTTCACTTCTTATCAGACCCAATTGCTCTTTACGATATTTTCTCAACCACAGTCTCTCTGGTCGCAACCATAACAGTAGCAAGCCTTACTTTTGCACTATGCCTCTACACCAGAATTAAAAACCCTAAATCTTCTCATCCGAATCTCTGCAAAAATGCTAAAATCCTTGCAAATCAAGAAGACTTCACAAAAGACCCTGAGCCCAATTCCAAAAACAAATATTGGGCTCTGCTCTCCTGTCTCAGGAGTCTGTTTTTGGTGACTTTCGTTTCTACTCTCTCGAATTATCCACTTGTTCAATGTTCTACAGCTTTGAGTACCAATGTTGCATTCTTTATCGGAATACTGAAATTCAGATTCTTTGATCGAAAGATTAAGGATATCATTATCAAAGTCTGCGAAGGTTTGAATGCTGTGATCCCAGTACTGTTCCTCGTGCATTCGATTTATGAGTACATGGGTGTGAGCTTAGATCAGCAGAAGAAGTTGAATATTGGTTGGGCGATAATTGCTCTGATAACCACAGTGACTGTGCTAGCCTTGGTATATCAAATCATAGAAACATTGTTCGTTCTCAAAATGGTTGGTACTCCTCTTTATAACAAATTGAAAGCTTTCCTTGCATATTCTATCGGGAAAGATATCTGGAAAAGATCGCAAAAAGAGTCGCTTGAGCTGACTCAATTGAAAAATTCTCAGGAACCTTCTTCAATTCAAAGGTTGAATGATGAAATTCGAAAACCAAGCAGCGAAACTAAGGATAATATGGTTCATGATGAATCTAATGGGACAATTCTCATTGATCCTTCTGATCCGAACCCACCGTTCTCAGCAAGAGTCGACCCTCCTCAAAACCTCGACGAAACAACGCATTTGAACCAAAATGATTTTCCTCTCGAGAGATTTATCAAGCTAAGGAAAAAGCAATCCCTTCTGAACTTGAGCGAATCAAACAACTGATTCTTTTTTTGAATGTGGAGGTGTTGGTTGATACTAAAAAGAATTCTCAAGGATATTTTGTCCTTAGCTCCTTTGGTTTCTTTTGCATTTACCTAAATTTTCATTGATAATAGTTAATATTCATATATATTTCTGATTTCTACAATGTCAGCATTCAAACTGATTTCATATAACCCCAATTGCTATGCCTTTTACAGTTGAAGTCATGTTTCTTTACAAAACCAAACAGCGTCTTCATCATATAACTTTAAGGAAGAATCTAGATTGTACACACAACAAAACAGAGTGAAACAAGCTGGTAAAATACCATTCAGCTCTTTAGATATTCAAAATAGATTGTTGTGAGTTATTCAAAAGAATTCAACTTATTCTGAGATTTACTTCTTCGTATTTCTTCCATGAGTCGCTTATTCATTTTCTTTAAGACTCTAATTAATCAAGGCACTAAATTAATAGCCCTTTACAGAGATTAGCAAAAAACGATAAATCTCTCATCTCTTCTGTACGTTTAATAAATATCTCATGTAACATATCTAGTACAACTCCTCTGTCTGAACTATTTTCTATTTCAGTCTCAACACACTATTTTTATTTCAGTCGCAATTACCGTTTTTAATGTGTATAATTATTTATGGCATCGTAAAATTAACACGCCAACCCCTCTCGTTCCCTTCTCACTGAAGTTCGGACTATCGGGAAATTGAAAGTTATTATAAGGCAGGGGTATTGATGTATTTTGAACTGACGAAAACAAATTTTCTTTCATCTTTGAAGTAAATCAATATTTTCATGAGAAAGTTTAGAATCAAGCTTCATGGCGAATAGAGCATACTGCGACTGAAGCCAATGAAAGAGTCTGGCAAGCGAATTCGCTCGCGTTCAGTGAGTCCCAGTGCTTTCTTTGGTAGGCAGAAACGGATTCAGTCAGAATTAGAATTATCTGTTTCAATTTCAACTGCTCCACGTTATTTGTATCCCTATAATTAAAGCTCAGTGTTATTTTCGTTTTTCTTTTAGCTATATTAAGAACTCCTTTTCTACTCTATAATTAAATCCCAAAATTTATGTTTTTCACGAATTCTAGATGTTTTCTCCCTGTTTCCAGATGATCTCAGGCTCCTGCCCTATTACTAGCCAATCTCTGAACTATCATCACCAATTAGAACCAACAAAATTCCTGACAGTCATACAAATTATCGCGTTGTTGTCGAGAATACAACAATTCCTCAATCAGATGAGGACAAGCTTCTTGAGCGAAGATATTAATAAACGAGAATACATTGATGCTTGTGGAAGGCTAAGTCAATCAATGACGCAGCAGGAAGAAGAAAGAAACGTTAAGAAGCGTCCTCCTTCTAGAAGGATCAGAGGAAAATATCAAAGCAGGATTGGAAAGGCAGCGCTGCTAAACAGACTGCTCAAGAGAACAGACCACATCCAAATCAAGATCGAGCATGGGAAAGCGAGTATCCTGACTTCTGATAATTCCTTACAAGTTAAAGAGGAAGAAGATGGTTCTCGAGCCCTGAAGCTTGTTTTTCGAGAAGAAAATACACTATGAAATGTGGTCATGAGATTAATTTTCAAGATGGGTATTGTGAACGATGCTTTACATTGATTCAAACCAAGAAGAAAGAGAAAAGCCAACAGCCGGGCCAAGCGATTTTTACTGACCTCAGAAATAAAGTGGAGCCGTCTATGAGGGATAACACCGAACATCCATGATAAATTCTCAAAAACTGATAATTGATAGAGGCAATTACTATCAAAACCTTTTCGAAAGGTGCTTTAACTGATAAACTTCAGCGAGCAAGGCAATACATTTCAGATTTATGTCAATGTTGAAAAGTTTACTTACTTTGTATTTGTAACTATTTATAATATTGTTTAGATTCATTCGTAATGAAATCAAAACAACTGTCGCCTCGAAGTGACTTAAGTAAGTTCCATGCAATGCTAATACACTTTTTATCCAAATTCTGTAGCCACGAGCAAACTCATTGATTGAGTAGCAAATTTCCATTTGATAATGGGAGCCAATAAATTATCGAACTATAAACTTTTGACAGGAAAAGTAAAAGTAAAGCTGTCCACATTAAAAAATAATAATGACGAGTTACTAAATAAGAGAGCTAATTTGAGTTTTAATTGGATTTATTGCTTCTTGTGATGCTTGATTCTAATATGATTCTTCAAAGCGAATTTCACACTAATAAAATTCAGACGACATTCAATCCAGAACGATTACCCATAAGCTTTCCCACAGCCTTCTTCCGGGCATTTAAACGTCCTAACGATCTCCGCGGCAGTCCTTCTGAACCTTTTCTTCACAGTAGATGTGGTACTATCAACCGGCTCCAACGGCGACTTCCCATCTCTTTCTCCGACTGGCCGATCCGTCGTTTTCGTTTTTTCAGTACTCCGGATTTTAATTAATAAATTCGTTCTTAGAGTCGAATCAGTAGGGGTCAATATTCTCTTAGACGTTCTGTTCTGCGGCTTAATTCGAGTAAATTAGCTGTTAAATATTAATAATCTCGTTACCATAAGATCAGCTTGTGGCATCTGAGGGCTTTTTTTTCTGCAATCGAAGAAGCATTTTTGCCTTTCTTGTAGGTACTGCTGCAGCACCAGCATTTCAAATAATGGCTGTAGGTTAGCTCTGCCAGCAGCGGCAAGCGTGGGAGTTGCAAAAGTATTGAAAAGTAACGGAAAGGCCGCCAGCTCAGGCATCAGTGCTGGAATTGGGCCTCGAAAGTCGTCGAAGCGAGGTGGAAACTGCTGGATAACAGGAATCATTCTGTTACTTTCCATCTGATAAATATTTTGTTCTATTTATTAATATTTTAGAATCCTTATGAATCCCGCTTTAATAAATGAGGGAGTCACTCCTAGTGTACAGTTTTACCATAGAAAAAAAAAGGAAAACACGGAAATTTCTATGGCGTCGCCTTCCAAAATTTTTTTTCGACTCCTTGCCGCTGTAATCCAGTTCGCGCGCTATCGTTTGATTCGAGAAAGGAGGAGTCTTCATAACAGGTGAGCAAATAACCGCGATGAGTCAGTAAAAAATCACTTGCTGTTCAGTCGGAAACGATTCTGTTGATTGAGGATTAGTGAGTCACGGAATTTAATTTAAGTAGTCCAAAACCCCTCAGAGAGGTACTTTCTCATTAATAATAAGGGCAATAGTCCTAGAGACCATGAGGTTAATAATAATTTCGTGAAGCTAGTCGGATTGTTCGTCAGGAGAGCCGTGATTCAAATCGCAGATACTGTTTGTAAACGATTTCGAAATCAGAATCGAACAGAGCCTCTTACTGAACTTTGCGGTAGTCACACTGACTGGAGGGCGAAGAGCCGTTTTAGCAAAATCTAAATCAAAATCATAAATTTTCTTGTCCAAAAATCGCTACTGAAATATTAAAAGAGCCTGGGTTACTACTTAGACGCATTTCATATAAAAACGAATGCTATTTTCGCTAAGGATATCTTAGAGAGATAGCACCGCGGTGCGGCATGCAGAGTGTTTGAAGGAAAGACCTTCATGCATTGAAAATATCCATACGTGTTTGGTTATCGTTCAGGATTCGTTGAGATGGTGGGTTTATGATGATTGACTGAAATATTTTATGAAATTATGCATAAAATATTGAATGATAAATTTTAACAATTAATTCGCTGGAAATAATTATATAATTGTTTCGAAAAAATCGTGGGATGATAGATCCAGATAGCTGTATATGAGGAAATAAATACAATGAATAGGAAAAAAAACATTCTACTTAAGTTAACAAATGACAAAAACTCCTTACTATTCGCTAATTCGGTTACAATGTGAAGGAAATCTTTTGACTGAGGAAATTTTTCCAAAATTCTTTTTGGTTCGAAAAATTATCGAAACTGGGATAAAATATCGCTATCAGCGCGCGAAGTTAGGAGTAAAGATTTATCTTGCGACTTTATCGGCATTCAAATTTTAGATTTGAATGAATAGTGTAATTTAAATTCTTTGTTAAAGGTTCCAGGGTGTCCACCCAGATTTTCCGATGATCGCTTGGACTTATACCGCTCTTCTTGATGATTTTGGCGTGTTTTTTTTTTTTGGTAGACTGCTCTATAAATGAAGTTTGTTTCATGGCAAATCCTTTGGTTTTTTCTGCATTCTCATCAAAGCGCAGGCAAGTTCCTCGTATATAACAAAAGTAGAATTCTGTAAGTCAATGTGAACAAATCCATTACAATTTATTCTATATTATACATCACCAATTCACAATAAGTAACTATTAGGAATTTCTGCATTTCAAGAAGTATTTTAAAAAAAATTTGAACTCATCCGCCGTGACTCCTTATATTGCAAACAGAATCTACTGAAAATAACGAATCGGCAGCAATTATGAGCCAGATGTTCTATAACACTCACGAACTAAATCATTATAATGAATTAAAGACTATATTTCAAGCAATCCAATAATGTTTCTTCTACAGACTTATTATAAACAAAACACCTTTAGCGTCTTTCCAAAGGAGCATAAGCTAGGACTTCAAGGACCAATAACAGGCTATGCTGTGAACAATAACCAGCAAATTTCAAGATATCGCAGTAAATTACATTATCAGTATCTATCCCGATCTTCGATCTGTACTTGACAGCTAATTTTTATTGTTTTGAATGTTAATTACAAAACATTAAGGAGGAAAAAACACACTTTCATATTATTTTTCTCATGAGTAACTTGGACCTGATAAACATCGTCCCAGACCTAAAGAGCGAGGTCATCTACACCCATGAAGGCAAAAAATAACCTCCCTTCACAATATTTTACCGCTTTTTTTTTTTTACAACAGATGCTGTCACCACCGTCGCTATCTCCAAAGACCACCACTACGCCGCGTCAGGTTCAGCTGATGGCTCAATCATTGTATACGATATTATCAACTATAAAATCCACCATACGTTCAAACTGGCTCATGCTGGTAAACAAATTCCATTGAATTAAACGAAATTCGTGTATTTTCAGCTTGCATCATGCAGATTCGATTTTGTCATAACGACCGATGGATCATCTCGTGCTCAGAGGACGGCTCTATCAAAGTGTTTGATTTCAAGACCAAATCGAATCTCGCTTCAGTCGAGCACGCCCATGAAGGTACCTCACCAATATCCTTCCAGGTTTCCTACGAGTTCTGAAACGCATCGGCTAGGTTGTATTAATACAATAGCGCTGTCGAAAGAAGAAAACATCATTGCGACCGCTTCAGCTGATTGTAGTGTAAAGCTCTTCGACTTTGAGGACCAGCAAGTGATTCATCATTTCGAAAATCTCCATAAGAGTAACAAAAATGCGCTATTAGCACTAACTTTCCCAAAGAGAGCGTCGTGGATGTTTGTTTTACGCCCAATGGAAGGTATATCATCTCAGCTTCAGAGGACATGTCTATTAAACTCTCGGATATCGAGCGGAAGAAGGTCGTCACGGTTTTCTACGAGCTCCATGAAGGTAAAACCTTACAAGCGATGTTGTTGACGATTTTTCTTAGAGTTAATCAACAAAATCGCATGTACGCCTGAAGGCAAATACTTAGTCACTGCTTCGAATGATCGGTCGATAAAAGTGGTGGATATCGAGAAAAAAGAGCTGATTTACACGTTTGAGAATGCGCACGACCAGCCTGTCAGTCATTTCGCGCTCTCGTCAAGCGGAGTCTACATCACCAGCGTGTCTGAAGACAAAAGCCTGAAAATATTCAATTGTTACTCGAAGCAGTTTATTACTTGCTTTGAAAACATTCATGCTGGTAAAATGGAAAGGAAAAGCACTACTAACCCTACTTTCGCTCAGATATTATCAAGCAAGTCGCAGTTTCGCACGATGGTACGATTATCGTGACTGGCTCGAGAGATAGAGGCGTGAAGATGTTCAGTCTTGGTCATAAGCCTATCCTAAAGCATATTAAAGAAGCGCATGAGAGTAGAAACCTTTTTTCGTTTGCATAGGGTTTATTTCTCAGAGCCGATAAATAGCATTGAAGTTTCGCCTTCAGGAGAATTTGCGGTCACTGGAGGCGAGGATAATAGCATAGCGCTCTATCATTTGAAGTCAATGGACAAGATTTATACGATAAAAGACGCTCATCAAGGTAATCATTGCTGCTATTATAAATTTTCATGGTTATGGTGGGAAAAGGCGCTGTGATGTCAGTTGTGTTTTCACCGGACGAGAAATACCTGATCTCAAGCTCATTTGACCAGAAAATCAAGGTCTTCGACCGAGAAACCCAGCAATGCCTCCACACGATCGAGAACGCTCATGACGGTAATCGAAACTGCTTCTTTCTGCAATATTTACCGCTACGCAGCTCCGATAAAAAACGTGCAAGTGACACCGGATTCAAAATACATTGTGTCCAGTTCATGGGACTGCTCTATTGCAGTGTTTGATTTCTCCACCAAAGAGCACGTATACACCTTCGAGCGTGCTCATGAAGGTAGATCCTGCTATTACTGAGCCTAATCCTCGTTTGTTAGATCTGATAACGTCGCTTTGTGTATCTCACAGGGGTAATTTTGTCATAACCGGATCATGCGATAAATCAATCAGAATTCACGACTTGAATAAATTTATGCGGGTTTATTCCTTCGATAGTGCTCATGAGCGTAATTTCATGAACACTATGCAACTAATGACGCTTTGCTGCTTGCTTAGACTACATTCACTCCGTGGCGATCTCCTCAGATGACAAATACATCGCGTCAGGGGCATCTGATCAGAATATTGCATTGTTCAATTTTGAAAGGCTTGAGAAAGTGCACGTTTTCGAAAACGCCCATCAAAGTCAGCACACCTTCACAACTCTCCATAGAAAGTTTGATATATAGGTATCGTGATGTCGGTCATATTCACTCCGGACTGTAGATTCCTGATTTCCGCTTCAACGGACCGATCCATCATGGTTTTTGACGTTATGAGACGAGAGAGGATCCATCATATCCAAGCGACCCACCACAGTAATTTTCCTGCTTTATTGATAGTTATCCCAACATCCAAAGGCGCTATCACAGCACTAGCGATCACTCCAGATTCGCGGTGTTTACTCTCAGCATCCGAAGACCGGTCTATCAAAATCCACAATTTCCTCTTCAAAGAACCCAAAACCATCTCCGTTGTCGGTAATGCCCTCCTGATCACCCCACGCTAATTCGTTTCCTCAGAGCTGGGAAGCAAGAACGCGCTGTCAATATTCAGCTTCGTCAAACTCTCTAAATTCCTCAGCTCGCGCTCCGACACTCGTAGGATCCCGCTGCTGAAAGAATGTGCGCAATTGGTTGTTTACCCGCATGGATACAACATGTTCCACGTCATCTGCATGAAATGGCCCTCGATAAACCAGCTCAAAGCCTGCATCGAACTCAACATCCCTTTTACCCACGGATTCGATGGGATGACTCCTTTACACTTCCTCTTCTTGCTAAATGAATCGACTCTCGTTAACCATATCTTTAAAAAAGCCAGCAGCGTCTTTCCTCACGTCACGGACGAGACTTTTGAGAAACTTTCGGATATCATCGGCAAAATATTGCACACGAATAGCCCGTATTTAGATAACTTCTTTGGCTTTGGGGCTGGCCTGCCAAAGACCTGCGCAGAAAAACCATTAGCGAGGTAATTAGCTTCATATTGTGAAGTCATTGACTTGGGTATTAAGGTTCGCGAAACTGGATTCTGGAGACCGACAGTTCGGGCTTTTTGAAAGCAGAGTTCTCACGAAAGACCGCAGAGACAAGCTCATGCGGAAGGGAAGCACCCCGATCAGCCTGCTAGCGTTACGGTTCAAAATCGATCGAAATTTCGCCTCGCAAGAGAACTTCGAGATGATCATTGCTATGTACCTCTGCAATAACTTCGAAGTCTTTCACACGAAGAGCATTCAATTGATCATCGACTATAACTGGAAACAATGCCAGATATACGTCTGGACGATATCGATCCTTTTTTATATATTCCTCGTACTGCTGTCGGTCTATTCGCAGATCTGGTTCCAGAATCATGAAGCAGAAGTTGCTTTGTTTTGCTACAACTCCTTCTTCTTTATCTACGAGGTGATCCAGGCGAGTTCTCGTCCAAAGATTTACTTCTCGACCACGTGGAATTACATTGATCTGATGAGAATTTTGCTGTTATATGCGTATATCATCTACTCTTGGAGTGGAGGGGATTCTTACGCGCTGATGGGCATGCTATCCTTCGTTATCATGTTGAGCTATCTAAAATCCCTCAGTTATCTCCGAGCAATCAATAGCATGAGTAATGTATTCATTATCTATCTTGCCTCTTATGACTCATAGGAAAACTCGTGCGAATCGTAATGGAAGTCGCCAAAGACATGACGGCCTTCACATTCATCGCTGCGATCATTATCCTCAGTTTCTCCTTGATTTTCAAGATTTATGATGAGAAAGACACCTTTGGAGGCTCATTCGTACTTACCTACCGCTCTATCTTTGGTGATTTCGACACAACCGGCTTTGGAACTGTGCAATATATTATGTTTGTCATCAGTACCCTGATGCTGGACGTGATTCTGCTGCAGCTTTTGGTCGCTATTATGGAGGACACTTTCGAAAAAGTCCAGGACACCGCGATTCCTGCGGATAGTATTGAGAAACTGGCAATGATCCTCGAAACGCTGCAGGAAATGAGAACGATTATGAAGGTGTGCTGTCGAAGGAAAGAGCGAAAAAGAAACCAAGCTGGAGAGAACCGGGGCTTTTTATTCCGAGTCGCAGCGTCAAAAGGCATCAGCGACACTGAGCAGCTCGAAGAGGAGGAAGAGCAGCCTTTCGAGGGTAAAATCCACACGCTGAAAAAGCAAATGAAGGCGACCAGCTCTTACCTCAAGTCCCAAATGCTCGTAAGAAAAGTTCAATTGTTTTTTGAGGTGGTTCAATTCCTTTTAGAAATTAGATAAAGACTTGAAAAAAGACCTTGGCAAGAAACTGAAGGAAGAAATCGATATCCTTGCGAGCGAGTTTAAAGACCAATTAGTGTCGGACTTGAAGGAAGAGCTCAAGGAAGAGTTCCAGAGGGAGTCGAGTAGTGTGAAGTATATGCTGAAAGGGCTGAGTATTAAAAAACAAGTGAGCCCAGAAAACTCTATTGAGTTTGGAGGAGATTACAATCCATGGAAAAGATCATTCCAGGGCAAAACCCCATCAATATCATTAAGAATCTCAAGTAATACTTTCAAGGCTTATAGATGAGAAATCTAATTTTTGTGACATATATAGAAGGAGTAAGCACACCGCCGATTAGAAGGGGCTCGAAGTTGATCCCAATAGAGGAGTTGGAGGCGATTGTACGAAAGCAATCGAACAAAGAGCCAGAGATCGAAGCTGAAGAGGCGAAAGAGCAGAAAAGGAAGTCTATTTCCTCGGGAAGCGGTTCATTGGAGCTTCCAGGGGTGAAAGAAGACTCGGAAGAGCCAGAAATGAAAAAAGCCTCATCGTCAAATCTTGATGATGAGCCGGAAGTGAGGAGAAGAACCCTGTCACAGAACGAGGAGGCATTGAGGAGACGAGGCTCGAAGTTTTTGGCGCCTGAGGAGCTGAAAAACTTGGACCAGACTCCTCAGATCGTGCATTTAAATAGAGACACAGCAAAAACTCATACAAATCTAGATGAATCTTTCTAAAGGAAAATAGAATTACGGCTTCCCTTTATGAATAGCTGGAGGCTCATAATATGTATATTTTAAAGTGAATATCCAATAATATCCGGTATTTGTAAAATTTGTTTGGCTTGTTGTTTTTGAGTTCAAGTCTTTAAGGAAAATTCCGCTACTCCCCATTGAAAAGCTTACTTGAAGAATCTAAATCATAACTTACGGTCGTATAACCTATCTATAAAGTCTCAAGGTTACATTAGATAGTTACTTGGTTAATACTTTTTGTTAGATGGAAAGAGACTCATTTGAACCCTATTAGGTAATTATGGGGAAAATGAAACCAAAAATTGTTATAATCAATAGAACACAAATTAACAATTTCATATTTTTTGGTATTTCATAAAAACTATGAAAAATTCCTTTAAAAATTCAAATTGTTGATTAGTTAAGCACGGCGATCTCTGATCCCAAAATTTATCGAGAATACTCATTACCAGCGCCTATGACATGTTTCTCAAGTTCCTCAGACTACCCCACTGCTGGCGCTGAACTGATTTAGCACCATTGTTCCGAACTCAGGCATTGAGACCGAGTCTAGGCCGATCCATCTGATTCTCTTCCCTTCCTTCCATTCTCCAGTCCTCTCAAGTCCATCTTCGCTAATAAGCTTGCCAATTCCATCTTGCTTCCCGTTGACCCACTGCCCTTCGTACTTTTTCCCGTCTGGTAGTGTATAGATGCCAAACCCATGCTTTTTGTCTTCTTGGTATTCTCCCTCGTATTTCCTGCCGTCGGGCCAGGTGAACGTGCCCTTCCCATCCATTTTATTCTCTTTCCATTGTCCATCATAGACTCTACCATCCGCCCATAAATATCTACCGTCTCCATGTAGTAAATTATTCGAGAACCTTCCGATATAGCTCGAGCCATCAGCCCATCGCATCATACCGCATCCATGCTTTTTGTTATCGACGAACTCACCGACATATACAGAGCCGTCGGGGTATTCCTCCACTCCCTTTCCATTCTGCTTGTCGTTTCGCCATTCGCCTTCATAATAGCCACCTTTGTAATGGACATACCTTCCCTTCCCACTAACCTTATCGTGCTCCCATTCCCCTACATAATAATCCCCATCAGCATGGATTAATCTCCCAAGCCCATGAGCTTTGTCGTCGAGCCAATACCCCTCATACACTGAGCCATCGGGCCAAAGCTGTTTGCCTTTGCCATTGCGCATTGTGTCTTTCCATTGTCCGATATAGATCGAGTTGTTAGCTAGCAAGACAGGCGGCTGAGAGGTCACTCCTTCAGACTCTTTTATCTCTTCATCGTATCTGAAATCGCCTAATTTTTCTAAAATTGCTGTTACTTTCTCATTCGCATACTCGGCCATGCGTTTTGTTATCAAGGATTCTCCGTTAGTTGAAGGAGGATCCAAGAGACCGCTTATTTTCGTTGAAATAGCATACTTTAACGAAGTTTCTCCTGATGTTGACTTGCTGAACTGCTTACGGACCTGACTCCCTCGGAAATGCGCCTGGATCTTTACCGCCGCTGCGTCCAGGTCTTTATCGATTGAAACTATTGAGTTTTGAACTGGAGGAGGACTCTTTTCTGAGTTATTGACAAAACAGCTGCAACCATTGCCCATGCTAATTCTCTTTGACTCAATCAACGCGACTTTATTTCAGCACTGTTAATTAATTAAAACTCTAATACTCACGCGAATAATTAAATTCCAATAATTTTTTGAGAATTTCCCAAAGCATTCACAATTAATCACATTAGCAAGTCATATCATTTGCAGCCACGGCATTTCCATGGAAAAAAAAAAGTAAACAGAGTCGCAGTTTCGAAGGAGACTGGAGTTTTAATTTTCTTTTAGATTAGTATTCACTCAGTGATAATTAATCATCGATTTCAAATGACAATGAAATTCTCAGCCTGAAAAAGGTGAACTTGACACCTGTAAAATTGAAAAAAACTCATACGTTCCAAATTCACAAGCTTTGTATTACTTTATGCTCTTAGTGGGAATCAGCTACAAATTTAAAAACTCAATACGCTTCTCTATCACTTTTGTATTCTCGATCGCTCTTGTAGCTGTTATCCTCACCATATTTCAAGAAAAACGAATTTTCCAACTCTCCACCCTGTCTGACTATCATCGGGCCACTCATCCCTCGGCTAACCACAAGCTGACCTCGAAAACTTCCCGATGACCTTGGAGTGAAAACGCCGCTTTGGAGCATCGTGGCGAGCTCTTCGAAGAGGTATAGAGGGATCAGCGTTGACACATGGAGGAGATAAAGCGTGATTAAGACGACGTCGTTCTCATTGGTGAGATTAAAATGCTTATCATCTTCAAGTTTTAATATTTCCTTCGCGAATTTCGTTTGCGAGACACACGCGATTATCCAATACGCACCTATGAAGAGGTAGAGCCTGGGCTCGCGAGGAGAGATCTGGTTCCAGTTAACTGCTAGATAGGCAGTGACGCCTGCACAAGCGAGGAAAACAATCGCGATTCTTTGGCCGTGCGCCACGTCGAATCTCTTCAGAACTGACCTCGAGAATAATAGAAGAGGGAATGAGAGCTGGTTCCATAGCGTGGCCCAGAAAATCATGCAGGCAAAACACGATACGCCTCTTTCATGACAGTTTTTGGTCCCATCAGGAGCGGAGCCTATGCATATTGCACTCTGCAGCATACCGTTCATCGTGACCTGGAGGAAGAGATAGATGAAAAATAATGGGAGAGCGACGCGTTTGTCTCTACCTAGCCGCCGTTTAAATAACCATAATGGAATATTGAACAGCAAATTGAGGAGAACAGTGAAAGTAAAGAACAGGAGCAGGCCTGTGCCGTTCCTGATGATTTTCACGAGCCAGAAATGATGGACAGAGCATTGGTCCTGGCAGGCTTCAATAGTACTTTTGCAGTTTTGTACACAGGCGTCATAAGTAGTTGGATTTGCGCTTGATAGTGTGTAGTATGAGAGATAAACCCCAGAAAGCCAGATTAGGAGGTTGGAGAAGGAGAAAAGAAGCAGAGAGTTCTTGATGATTGGCAAATGAGCAAAGAAATCGAAACTTGCATTGGATTTCATATGGATTGATCTTCTGATTAATTTTAATTATCTGTGTAGTAATTTGGATTGAATTGGATCGATTCGAGTGATACGGGTGAGATATAGTGTCTGAGACAGGTTTCACAGGCTTCTGCATGGAATGGAAGGACCATCGTATGATTGTGTTGATTAACGCAAGTTATATTCAATTTTTTACCACATGCAGTTGATTAGATAGAGTCTCATTGAGAAACGATTATTTACGAATAATAAAGCTACAAAAAAAAGCGCAGTGATAATTAATATACATCCTAGTACCTAGAGATTACTAAAGGCTATTTATATGAGGTTGTGAGCGTTGAGTGCACGGGATTATCATCAATTCTCGTTTTTAATGTTGGAAGGCTTTTGAAAGTCGATCTTGAAACCAGGCGAAAAATCCCGTTGGAATGCTAGAGTGTATCTTGGTATCTCTATGAAAATCGCGTCTGATAGAATCGTCTTTCGAAGTTGATCCCACTGTCTCAAATCTTTGAGTTTGAGGCTGCTGATCTCTCAAGACGCTTCGACTTTGCTCGTAACGGTGGAAATCATGCAAGAGTGAAGTAAATATAACTGGGGTTGTATACACCATTTAATTGAAGAATCGCTTGATTTGTTGTCTTTTCAGTTCTGATGGGGATAGGATTTTGAATTATAACTCTGTGTCATGAAGCCTGCTTTTATAGCTCGAAAGATGATTCTTCTAATTAACTGAATAAAAATCCGATCTTTTAAATTTCAGTGCACTGTTTCAACTGCTCAAATTTATATTTTAAGATAGATTCTTATGGATTCCTACCCTTGATTCCTCAGTTTTAACTGCTATGGGAACAATAAAAACAACTGTTATGTAATAATAATCCAGTTGAAGGAAAATCTTGCAATCAGAGTCTCTCCATGGTCCAACATCATTTTTGTAAAAAGTGTAATTTCTCCATTCTTTGCCTTTAATTTCAATAAATAACCCCTGCTTCTAATGAAATAAACTACTGGTCAGCCTGTTCGATTATCATAAGATATAGATTCTCACGGATAGCAACTTTATTTCAATATAAATCTTATAAACTGAAAATCCAAATTAGATTTTTCACTATTAATAAGATGAACAAAGAAGACTTATTTAATTCTACTTCGCTTAGATTTGAGGGGCTAATCTAGCCACATCATAAATACACGTATGCACTGGATTAATTATTTGCTTGTGCTGAATAACCTCCATCTTCGAGACATTTAAGCCTTTGGCCTTGATACGATTGAGCAATTGTTCATAAAGTTGAGGGTCCATTTGGGTTTGCCTCGCCATAATCCACACCAAAGACTTCGATCTTATAACAAGCCACTGATAGTCAAGATCAACATCCAACACATAGCAACTAAAAACCAAGCGCCATTTCACTTTAGCTTTTAATTGAGTGTTCTTAGGACTTACTGACCAAACAGTTAGAGACAATTTGAATTGTGTGGACCATTGACGCTGTGCCTGTTTGCTTCGTACAGCACGTCGACTTTTCCATCTGGTCTCATTATGTAGGTTTGGGTAGAATTGCGATGGCCTCTTTCAAATGGAGTGCCATTACTCGCGATGAAATACCATTTTCCCATGCATTTTTCAAGATCGACGTGGTCGTTGAACTCAATTTGTCGTTTTGAAACGCTTCCTCCCATTGATTTTGATCAAACTCACACTGTTATTTGTGAAAAATACCATCAAATTCAAAGAATCACGTCGCTAACTTTTACAGTACTGATGATAATCCTGACATGGGCTTCTGTTTGAATTTTTTATCTACAGGCAATAGAATATTCGAAAGAAAAGTGCTCTTCACGCAAATATCTCTCGCAAATTTTGGAGTTAACAACTCCTGAAATTGTATTGGAATCACACAAAGTAGCCTCCAAGCAATAACTGTTCTTTCTCTTTTTTTAATGAATGTGATTGCTTCAGTTACTAAAATCGTCGTTTGAAAAAATTGCCATTAAGAAGAAAACATGACATCTAAGCGTAAAAATAATTCATTTCTATTATTTCAAGCATCCAAATACATTTCAATGGGACTTTTACCAGTCTACTAAATTATTTGTATCATATCTTCTTATTAAATATTCACACTCCTACTAGTGAACAGGCTTTCAGGTTGGAGAGTCTTGCCCTCTTGAGTACATGTATGTACTGGAGGAATTACTTGCTTACTTGCTTGTGGGTCACACGCTCCAACTTCGAAACATCATAACCTTTGGCCTTACAGCGACTAACCAATTCATTGAATAATTGAGGATCCATTTGAGTTTGTCTCGCCATTATCCACAATAGACTTTTCGTTCCGGCTACAACCCATAGATAGTCAGGATCGATATCCAATACGAGATAGTCGAAAATTAAAGGCCATATGAATAATTTAGCTTTCATCCGAGAGTTGTTGGGACTGACTGACCAGAGAGTTTGCGGAAGCGTGGTTGGAGGCCCATCAACGCTCTTTTTGTTCGCTTGGTACAGCACGTCGATCTTTCCGTCGGGTCTCATTGTATAGGTTTCACTCGAGTTGCAATTTCCTTTTTCTAGCATATTGAGAGTTCTTGCGATGACGTACCATTTGCCCATGTATCTGTTAAGGTCGACGTGATCTGCGAGTTGAAGGTTTGTTTTCGAAGAGAATATTCCCATTGTTGTAAGAGCGAACCAGAAAATATGTCTTCAATTCAAATTTTGTGTTATAGTGTTCACAACTGAAGGTAATATGCAGATCAGCAGCTTCGATTCGAATGTTTTTCTGAAAATATTATTTTCCTTAAGACGAAATGCCTTTTATTTAATTAAGAGCTGATAACCTCTGTAAATTTATTGGGATAAAGATGATATTGTTTGAAATACCGATAAAAATGAAAGACTTATGTTCCTTATAATGTAAATTAAGGCTGCTTAGCGGTGTGTTTAGGAGTCCTACTTCTGTGAAGGAAAGCTCGTAAACCTCAGAAAAAGATCATTGTGAATAAAAACACAGCAGCTATCATTGACTTCGTTGATGGGAAAATTCAAATTTATACTGGCTTAAAATTATAGTTTGATATAATAATCAAATAAAATTCAGTAACTAGCCGTAATGAAGATTTCAAATTCTTGTTCTTTACAATTCTCTAATAGAAAAATTTCCCTTTTTCTGTTGGATCTTCCAACTGGTCATTCATACAAGCAACAAAAGCTCTTTCAACTAGTGTAAAAATCAAATGTTTTTTCTTAATATATGGTTTTCTTGCAACTTTCGTCTCCAAAGAAGAAGATTTCTCTCTTCAAGCTTTCAACGATCCACCATATAGCTCAATTTAAACAGCCCATACAGCCAAATTCCATGTAATCCTCTGATTTCTCCAGTGCAATTAAAATATTCATCTGTTCTAATATATTCTAATTGGAAATAAATTTTCAATGCTGGCTTTAAATAATGACTCGCTGGACCCGTGCTCTTCAAAATACAGCGACCACATCTTCATGCCGAGAACTCTCTGGGTTCCCGACAACAAGGCCAAGTCCTGTTTCAGTTGCAACAGTACATTCCTACCGGTTATCAAACGCAGGCACCATTGCCGAATGTGTGGCAATGTATTTTGCACGAGGTAAGGCTTAAACCTTTCTCTCTTGTAAGATTTCTCTAGCTGCTCGAATAACTTCCTCAAACCCCCCAAATTTATCTACGAGAACGAGAAAGAAATCCGCGTTTGCAACCACTGCTTCACCCTCAGCCAAAATCTAATAAAAAAACTAGACACTTGCGGCCTTCATTTCAACTTCCCTCGCACTCCTGGCTCTCGCAGTAATAAAGTGCGACAATCATACAAGTTCGGCAACATTGACACAACGCTCTTCAGTCTCAACGCGAACTTGTCCTATCATCTCGATTCCATTATGGATAACATCATCGATTATATCTTCAAAGCCGCTGGGGTGTCAGCCACCTGGAATGATGCTCTCAGAGACCATATCATAAGGGCGATGGATGAAGTGCAGCCAGATACGGTCACTGATAACGACTCAATGGATATTTCGCAATATATAAAGGTAAAAAGGATCCCTTACGTGGATCAGTCAGAGACCGAGTATATCCAAGGGCTATTGATTCGCAAAAACACGGCCTCGAAGAAAATGGCAAGTGAGATTGTCCATCCGCGGATCATGATGATATCTTCCTCGCTTGATCTCGATAGTAGTCAGCATATTACGAATCTCGAGCAAGTGATAGAGCAGGAAAGAGAGCACATATCGTCGATTGTAAGGAAGATAATGAGGTTCAAACCAAACATAATCTTCATTGAAAAAACCGCAAATTGGACGATTCAAGAGAAATTACGAGAGAAACAAATCGTTGTAGTCTTCAAGTTAAGACATTCGCAGTTCAAACGGATAGCTAGAATAACAAACTCGAAGGCAATCTCGAATATTATGAGCTTGGAGCCGACAGAAGCCGAAAAGGCGATCGGAAGCTGCTCTCAATTCCAAGTAAAACGCCTTGAGAATTTGGAGCTTTTCGAGAAGGCAAAAGCTCAAGAACATGCTGATAAGGCAATAAACTTTGACCCAACGCTCATGAAACTCGAGGGATGTAATCCAGCGAAAGGCGTAACGATAGCGATCAGCGGTCCGGACTACTCCGAGCTGAAACTCGTGAAGAAATGTATGAGAGATTGCTTTGTGAACCTGAGGAATTTCGTGATTGAAAAAGAGGTAATTTTGCAAGAGATTTTCCTCTATTTCCGCAAGGATGAGATCAAGCAGGCCCTCAACGCGCTAGATAGCGCGACGGACCCCGTGGATGAATTGGAGAGAGACGTAATCTTTAAGGAAAGCGACAATGACGATGATAGCGGACTGCTTAATATGGTGCAAGGAGATTATAAAGAAATGTTTGATTTTGGCCGCATTAAAGCGAATCTCACGCCGATCAGATACCAAAACAAGCATCTGCTCAACAGAAAGACGATCACGAGCGCGGGGTATTTCATAAATTTCCTAACAGACGGCAAAAGCCTCGAACAAATAATCAATCAGACCACTTTTGGGTACACTAAGGTGAATTTCGTCATGATGAACCTCGATGACCATCCTGACCTGGAAAACCTCTCGAAGCAGGAACTCCAGCAACTAGAGCGAAATCTTGCAGCGAGACCTCATCAGAAGATTGATTACCTCGTCCAGATCTGCTCCGCACCCAAGCAGAGGGTTAGCGACTGCTATTCTACCGGAGATATCAGTCTGGGTGACTATATCAAGCGGAGGGCGGGGTTGCTATACGAAAAATGCGAGTATTGTAATCGGCCTCGATATTACCACACGACTATCTTTTATAAAGACTCTTATTATGTCAAGGCAGCGACTCACTTGATCGGACCGGGAAAAGAGGCAATAATCCTCGAATATAAGCGCCAGAACAACAAGAAGAAGGGCAGCGGAAACACCTTCAAGCCTGACCTCACGCGCACTAGTATGCAGCTGGGTTCAAGAGACAGCAGCGCTTCTATGAAGGAAATACTATCGAATTCTTCGCCTGAGGAAGAAAAATCATCGAATGCGTTTACAAATTTTTTTGGGTCGCTTTTCAACAAAAAAGCCGCGAGTAGACAGAGCATGGCAGACTGGAAATCGCCGAGTCTTCTCAACGACAGTCTCTCTAATTCCCCAGCGTTGAGTCGCATGAGCTTCTCGTTTACGAATACGGCGTCGCCGCAGAAGAATACGCAAGTGGAAAAAGCAACGACAATTAATACTTACCTTGAATGTAATAAATGTAAGAAAAGAGCCAGCGATGAGTTTGAGCTAAGCAAGGTGTATCTCGAGTACTCGTTGAACCGGTTCATTGAGCAGTTTATCCGTACGAATCAACTCTACCAAAAAGAGGGCGTCGACACCATGCAGGACCTCGAGGAGGAACCGCTTTCACCGGTACTGCAGTTAAACGTGAAGCGTAAACAAACAAACATGGACTCAGGAGGAAAGCTCCAGTTGGTAAAATCTTCCAGCGGTTGTTGTATGAATTCGACGAAATCGAGGGTTTTTCGGTACGGAGAGGTGTTGATTAAGTTTACGGCTGGACCGGCCCAGGTGTACAAGGTAGTGGATATGAGAAGCACGAGTAAATACATGAGATTTATTCTAAAGAGCGAAAATCAGAAGATAATGAGTCGAAAATTAACCAATTGCCGAAGCCAGTTTTCGGCGTATTTGGCCTTTATTATCGAGAAATTGAATAAATTTATCGAAGTGGTGCTGGAGAAAACAAAGTTTCCTCCACATCACGAAGAAGCGCACCTTTCGATCGATATTCCGGACAGAAAGAGCTTTACTTGCCAGGATCTAATGGTCACGATGTTCAAAGAAATCGCAGCAATTCAAAGGAAGCTATTGGAGTTGAAAACCTCATTGGACGATGCGTTTTCTAAGACAATGAATAACCATTTGGAGGTTGACTGGCTACGCAAGGTGTACTTCACAAGATTCTTGGAAATTTTTGAGGAGCTAAGAGCTGTGAGGGACCAATTTATCGAGAATGGGAAAACCTGTGATGACGCGACAAAGAGCGCAATGCTGCCCCGAGTCAATAAGAAGGAGAAAATCCCAGAAAAGAAGTCTGCAGAGATACCTAATGAATATCTGCACCAAAACATCGCGGACAAAGCGAAGGGAAGGGGCGGCAACGACAGCGGGCCTGGGACAGAGAATGATAGCACGACTTCCATGAACATTCACGAGAGCGAAGAGAAAGTAATCCACAAATCCCCGCAAAGGAAAAAAAGCCAAAGCTATTCTAATATGAGTCCTCCACAATCGGTAAAGCACAGTTTCGATGAAGTGAAGCCGGTCGAAAAGAAGAGTCTGACTGAGTCAATAGCTCATGAGATTCATAGCCCGGATTCTTATCTCTCTGGTCAGGCGGCCAAAAATCTGACGATTAACGTGGACGTAAGCAAAGGGGTTCAAGAGCCATTTAGCGGGGAAATATCATCTGCGAAACTCAGCATGCATACGAGTAGTGAGATAAACAAGAAGGGGATGCATAAAAGGGCTAAAGACGCCGATGACGAAAAAGAACTCGAGATGGCTCAGGCTTTAGCGCAGGGATTGGTTGATCCAGATGGGACTTTCGAAGACTTTTCTTTGAAAAAACAGGTAAAAATCGGTCTAATGAAAATCTAATGAATCTATAAAATCTCAGCTCTATATTCCATTAAATGACCAACTGTCGGCCATAGCATACGCTCTAAGTAGCTCAACGTACTATAAAGAGGTTCACACCGGTAAAACACTGTTGTCTACGTTTTTCTAACTTATTTTAGGCTTCATTGAGCTTGAGAAACTTGCAAACGACCCCACCGTGAGGTTAAAATTCCTCACAGCAATCCAAGAAAAATTCACGGTTTTAGAAGAGAAACCGCTTACTATTAAAAAGCGGGAAGAAGAATTCCTCTACCGAGGCGTCTGCGGGGTACTCTCAGAGCTATCGAATATAATTCTAGCGAATAACTCTCGAATATCAACTCGAGAAGTCATCACTCTTATGGACATCGGCTCTCGTGGAGGCTCTTATATCGAAAAATTCGTTTACCCGAAATGTAAAATCAGCGTCTACTACCCAGCCCACTTCCAGGCTCTGCGTTTGCTGGAAGGCATCAATCATCACGATTTCATCAACTCAATCAGCTGCAGCAACGACTGGGCAGCCAACAGCGGTGGAAAAAGCAAAGCCTCTTTTATTCGATCAGCTGATAACCGCTTCGTATTCAAATCGCTAAAGAAATTCGAGTTTAACATGCTTGATGAGATGATCCATCAATATTTCGCTTATATCTCAAGACGGATATCCTACGAAGATGAAATTGCAACCCGGCTCGCGAAGATCCTTGGGATGTATGAGGTTACAACGCCGAGCGGGGGCTCTAAGTACTATGTGGCCATGGAAAATATCTTTTTCGGGATCAATCCGACGAGGATTTATGACCTTAAAGGCTCGGAGATTCGTCGGTATATCCCGAACCCAAAGCCAGGGCAGGTGATGCTGGACACGAATTTCAAATTGGACCAGAATGGGGAGCCGATTGGTATCGAGGACAAGCAATTGAAGAAGATACTGTCTGCGTTGAAGGGCGACGCGTTTTTCTTGGCGGATATGGCGAGGATCGATTATTCGTTGATTTTGGCGATAGATGACGAGAGGCTGGAGTGCAAGATCGGGATAATAGATTATTTGAGAGAGTATACGTTGGATAAGCAGTTGGAGCATATAGGCAAGGTGGTGATGAGCGGGACGACGCCGACGATAGTACATCCGAATGATTATTGCAGGAGGTTCATAGAGAGCATGGAAAAGGACTTCATGGGGATTTTTGTGGAGGAAAAAACCAGCGAAAAGTCGCTGGAAGAGCATAAGGAGATGTAAGAGAGGTTCTAAAGCACAGTCCTTATAGGGGACTGGATAAGTTAACTAATTCTCATAATAATGATTGAGATTTTTTCGAGAGAGAGCAGCAGACAAACGAAATGAATACTTATCTATATGATTTTAAATATTGAAGCGTACTACTTTACATATATATATTATACACTGAACTATTGTGCTATCACATTCACATTGAACCAGAAGAAATAATTCTTTTGTTTTTGTAATTGTCCCCGTTGTCAATGTGTATATGTGGTATTTGAGCCCCTTAATTAGGAGCATTGCAATGAGATAACCTTAAGTTCTCGCCTATGTTCCATTCAAGGCCGAAAGCATGTATTACAATGAATATTTTTGACTATCTTTTGATAAATTTATTAACTAAACCAACTATTGTGAGGTGAGATGTTACCAAAAACCGAAGACCTTGATCCTTGCATCAACGAGGGCAATGAATCAAAGGAGGTTGAGCCGCAACAGGTCAAAAAGATTAGAGAATTCGCCGTTCCTCAGCCAGAAGACGTCGATTCCGAAGATCTGGTCTTCGCAGCAATCAATCAAAACAAGAAAAAAATAACCAAGGCGAAAAAGGACGGCAAGCTCGCCGTAGGGTTGGACATCTCTTTCACAGACAATCCCTTTCTCATCCAATTTTCTTTCCGAGCGCCGAAAGACAAACAAGAGTTATGGGGGAAAGTTACATACAAAGGACATGTCATCATACCTGTCAAGTTTCCTGATGAGCGGCCTCTCGTCGTTTTTGAGGAATCAGTTAAACATTTTCACGTGTATCCTGATGGTGAGATGTGCTGGAAGTTTCCAGAGGACTGGGTCGGGACATACGACCTCATCGATGTGCTTACAAACATTTGGATCTTGTTTTTTAACGAAATTAATGATGAATCGCCAGCAGATCCCAAATTGGCAAGGCTCATGGCCAGAGATCCAAAGGAATATTATGATTTTATTAAAGAGCAACGCAAACGACTTGAGGAATCGCAATCGCTTGACACAGAAAACAAATAGGCTCAAATCTCTCTGTAACGAGTCCGTTTTTCAGCAGTTATATTAGGATACAGGTATATAGTAAGCGAAAGGTTAAGCCGAACGATGTTAGTGTTTATTTAAGGTTAATCTAAAGCCAGTCTAAGCATTTATTAGTTTTTTCGAGGGTTTTGATGGGTATAGCCTCTCATATCAATATCTATTTACTTTCAGCCTACAAATCTCTCTTTAACATTTAGCACACTAGGATTTGAATCCATTTTAACTGATACTAAATTCGCGTTTATTTGCACTCAAAAAAAAGGGGGAATAGCTGGTCTTAGGGGTTCTATTCTTCGTTCCTGGTCCAAAGGGGCGCGATTGGGTGAAGATCGTCGGATGTCCATAAAACTTCTTTTTTGGAATCCTTAGGTCTAAAAGTCATGATGCTGCTATTGGAAGGGTCGTAGAGACAAAAGTATTACTCGCACATTACGTTAGAGACACTACTATCAAGTTTGGATAACAGTTATAAGAGATGACGAGCAATGTTGTAAAAATCCTTAAAGAAACTTCAATAAATGCGCTAAGGACTCAGCTTTCTCGGTCAAATTTACAGCTCCAGCCTTCTCAGACCCGAGTCTCGAACTTAAAATGGTTTGCCAGATGGGCCTCCTCTACCAGCGGCGACTATTTAGGGATTAATGAGCATTTATGGAGGAAAGAAGCTTTTTTTACGTTCTTGGGCGCGATCCAGCTTGCTGCTTTCGAACTCGCTCTCGATAAACATCGCAAAAGCGATCGGGATTACAATGAAAATAAATCCTGAAAGCTATGAGAGAAGGATTTTGAAGTAGATTACCTGTGGACAATACCCACGCTGCGCCTCTGAATTTACGATAAGCGAACTTGCTCTTCGAAAGGATCCATCTGTAAACGCTTCTGAGTCTTTCAGTGAAGCTTTTGTTCTTGGCAACGATGGATTTGCCTTGGCTTTTGTTGCTTGATAACAAACTGCTTGATCTTTGCATTTTTTCTTTTTGGTTTCAATCTTGACCTCAATTAATTATTTAAGTTTATCGATAAAAATCTCACTCTTATGCTGTTATATGAGTATCCTAACCCGATTTATTTCAAATTTCGAATCCAGGAAAAAAGTGGTCTCCTGGCTGCTAATCACAAGGTAGGCTTCGTTGGAGCATGGTATTAATCCCTAGCTCTTAGAGAGAGAGTATGCGACTTAATTCATGAGAAAAAAACTAGTTAATGAGCATTATTACACAAAAAGCTGATTTCTTCTAAAGGCAGCTTAAAAGGGTTTCATTTCGAAACGAGAACGAAAAATTTTTTGGTAACGTTGATGATTTAGGTGGACATTGGAAATAGATAGCTTTGCTAGGTACAATTATGATTGCTGAATGGCTCATAGATTGCCGTATTGGCACTTATGATAAATATTTTGTGCAAGGTGAAAATTGGCTTGGTTTTTTTTCGTGCTGCAAAATTAGATAGGAGAGAAGGTAGATCTGAAAGCATTTAACTTTTTACAAAGCATAATAATTTTTTCAAGGTGATATTCTTATAATTGAATGGAATTTCATTACATGAAAAGATTAATTATCATCCTCGTACGTTCTCAAATTTGACATTCATGCTGAAGTTGTCTTGGGTGCTTAACATTATTTCCTTGGTTTACAATTGCCATTTCATTTCCATTTAATTCGATATGATTTCCTTTATTGAAAGTGATCCTCTCAATATCGAGGACATTGTATATCGGGTACTAATGAGGCTCTTTTTAATATGTTTTTTTGGTTGTGTATTATTCAACTGGATTCTTTTGTAGACGCTATAAACACATCTATCATGAATCATTTTTCGTTTCTACTAATTTGACGTCTAAAAATTCAATTGTATTTTACCCTCATAGAGTCTTCTTTACGATAAGTCAGAGCATGATAAAAAGCCAACATTCTTTACATCAGACTCATAAATGAATCAATTAAACCTGTATATATAAGTAAACTTGCACAATAAATATTTGCAATTTCATTTATGATTTTCCATCAAAGATGTCCACCTAGAAACGCGTATTAATACTCAATTATTTTTCAAAGAGAGTTACGCTGATTATGGTGTTCTCTAGCTTTATAAGCGTAGAAGGTCTAAGCTCTTTCGGGTTGCTTTCGATAGATTTAGACGGATCCTGGCTTGCTAGCAAGAACCATGTCCCCTTTGCGCTGGGTTTTTCGGAACTACCGTCAAGGATGTACCAATTCCCATTCTCATAAATAAACCTATATTTCCTTTTTAGAAACGCAGATCTCAGAAAATCAACCTGAAATGGATCCGGGAGATCGTATGATTATTCAATACCACGTCGCAGTTCTCATTTTTCCCCAGCGCGAACTCGTTCTTCATCCCTCCGACAAAAATACTAAAAAACAAATGCTAAAACCCCAAACCGAGCTGAGTTTGCTGTACTAAGTGGACTTTTCTTCTTCAAAGCTTCTTTTCATGTCAACGATAAGAATTGGCCTTTATATTCGTACATCAGATCCTATTTAACGAATATCCAACTACCTGTGAAACATGTGAATTTGGGAACTGTCTAACTGATATGATCGTCCGTAGTCTGACACAGCTTTATTCAACGCATCGTTCTCTGACAAATCTAGGCCTTTTATCTCTGTATTCTGCGCATTTTTTGCATCACATAGCCATCGGAAGAGATACTTGTTTTGTTCATCCTTCAAATTTTTCACACGGCCATTGGACTTTGAAACCATTAGTTATATAAACAGCAAACAGCTCATTAATACGGCATTCAGCGAGTGTACTGCTTTGATTTGCATGCTAATATATGAGCCTATTTGATATTTTTGTCCCTGTTGGACGAGTTGACCTTCCTGTGGTGACAACGCAATCCACGTTGGTACTCCGGAGCCGAGATCAACAACCCAGAACTTCCTTGGCTCTTCAAACAATTAACAGTTATCCAAGGAAAACAAGCGACCTACCCTTGATAAACGAATAGATCAATTTGTAAATCAATGGCGTGAGGTTTTTGCCAGGGCTGTTTTCCCCCAGCCGTTCATGAGACATCATCAAAAAAGCAAAAAAATCACTCGGAATCTGCCGGCCTTGCTTAAAGCCTAGTTATAAAGATCTTAATGAGATCTAAATGGAGCTTAGCATACTCACCATGTTTGGCTATGATTTTCAATTGCATTGACCCGATATTTTCATCAATGCAGATATCATTTGGAATAATCCCATCCGTCGTCTCGACCAAAGATCCAATGGTAATATCATCGTGATCGGTATTGCGAGTTGCGTCCAAAAACCCTGAATTTGTTAGCATACGTGGAGAGGCATGCTTAAATTACCTCTTGCTGTGAGCACGTATTTTTTCCCTCGAACAGAAATTTCTATTCTAGGCTCTGCATAGGAATACGATCTTAAAAACGGCCCTTTGGAGTGATATAAAAATACATTCTTTGTCAGATTTACTTGGCTCTTCCCTCCTCATGAACAGATAATGGAGCTCAGGCCGGATTTTGTGAGTTAGATGGTATGAACCATAAGCTTTTTTGGGTCTTATTGGAAACTGTGTCTGCTTTTCTGAGAAAATATGATACTAACGACCTTGTGTGATATAAACGCTGTTACTTTCTGGGATATAGGTTTCCTCACTGATAATCTTAATTACTGCTTTTTTTCGCTGTTTAATGCTTTTTTTCTCCTCTTCGACTGGAATATCGTTCACGAGAGTAGGATTAGTTTGGCTGTTGCCGCCTTCACTAGCGACAAGTTTGTAATATTCTTCCAAAAGCGCTTGATTTTTAGCTTCTCTAGGACCATTATCTCTTGGATTTGGTTGAATCTTCGAATGAAGCTGGCAGTTTTGTCCGTTTGATAATAAAGATTGATTGCCTAAGCGAAACATGAGGTTAATCACTGAGAATATAAGCATCACTGTAAGAGGCCTGAGTGTTGGGTGTCATTTGGTGTGAGGAAAAAATTGACTGTGAACGAATTTAAATTTTTATTTGTGTATACTTGAAAATTTTTGCTACTATTTTTCAGGTATTGCTAGGTGAATAGAATAAGAATTACAGAAGCTTTGTGTCTCGCAAGGTCGTTGCTGTTGATAAAAAGAAATAGGCTTCATGCAACCTTTATTTCATTAGAAAAAAACTAAATGGCACTACTTAATTTCAAGCTATTTCAATTACATCCACTGAAATTTACTCCCAACATTCATCACTAGCGTGAAGTTAGAAAGTTTTTCTCTCGCCGAGCAGCAGAAAGAACACCGACTACCACATTTTTTTTCAGTAATTCCGTGGAAAATTCAAATAACCAACTAGTAGTTCAAATAAATACAAATTAATAAAAGTTATATGACCCGAACTAGGGATGCTGAAATGCAGGTCAATACAGGAAATTAATATACATGCAAATTCTATTGATAATCACTAGTTCTATGAAGAATTCCAAGCCAGCCTGTCATTTCATTTCATCCTCCATGTACATTTGCAGAGTCTCATGCTTTTTAATATTGTCCCTCCTTAAACGAAATAATCTTCTCTTCACCAGCAGCAGATAGTACTGTAACCATCAAATACATTCTCGCCTTGAATGCTTCTTTAAGTTTCTCAACCATCTACAATATAATATAATATATCAACCAATAATAAGACCATCGCTTTATGAAGAGAGGATAAATACCTTTTTTGAGTCCACGTCGGTAGGCAGTTTCAAATCTTCTTTAGCTGATCCATCATCTAAGAGGACAGAAACAGTGCCATCTGACTGTATATCAAGGAGTTCGTAATCTCTACTGGTCACGGTGGAAGTCTCAATGCAGGTTTCTTTTTGAATGTACTCTTCATATTTCTCGTTCGTAACAAAATCTAGAGCGGTGACATTGAATCCTCTTATGCTATGGCCACCTTTCCCACCCATTCTCACACTCCGCTTGATGATCTAAAAACTCTGTCCAAAAATTTTCATTAGAAACGGTTACTTTGCATGGTCGGCCTCGAAGGATTATGTAATCTCCTACCGAAAGAAGTTCTGGATGCGTTGGCTTTATTGATAAGGATTCCCATTTTGCGCGTATTTCATCGGTTGCCAAGGATTCTACCATTTCTGATAAGTACTTGTCAAAATTTAATTGAGAGCTTAATTATAAATTAAAAACCAAAGGTATTTATACCGATATTAACGAATCATATGTCTTTTTTATTTCTGATGAAGCTTATAATTGGTTTTGTTAGAAGAGAGATGCTTGGTTCAGAAAACTGAATATGATGGTATGATATTGTTTCTTGTTTTATGGATGAACTAAGAAAAAATAGAGAAACTCAACAAAAAACAAATGATATCTAAATTTTTCATGATTTTCTACTTACTTTAAACAAGTTGCCATTGAAACCACACATCTGCTGATAATAAGCTCAGATCATAGAGAACTTTTATTAGCGAATGCTGGCAAATGTAGAAGTTAACGAGAGTGTAATTATGAATTCTTCTCAATTATACATTTTAAATTCTTTATTTCATTTAGCTGATACTGTCCGAGAAGACTATTCTAAAAGTATTTCTTGTGTCCAGCCAAACTAATCACAACCAATATAATTAGTGTGCTATTAGTATTGTCCCTCCTTAAACGAAATAATCTTCTCTTCACCAGCAGCAGATAGTACTGTAACCATCAAATACATTCTTGCCTTGAATGCTTCTTTAAGTTTCTCAACCATCTACAATATAATATAATATATCAACCAATAATAAGACCATCGTTTTATGAAGAGAGGATAAATATTTTTTTTGAGTCCACGTCGGTAGGTAGTTTCAAATCTTCTTTAGCTGACCCATCATCTAAGAGCAGAGAAACAGTGCCATCTGGCTGTATATCAAGGAGTTCGTATTCTCTGCTGATGACAGCAGGTACATCAACTTCGATAGAGTCATAGAGAATACAGGATTCGCTATATTCCTCGTCAGTAAACACATCGTTGGCGCATATCGCGACCCTGGGTCTCAACCTCCAGCCCTGCATTCTCTTAGCCGAAGTAATCTTCAAAGACAGTCAGGAGTTAATTCATTCAAAGGCAAATTACTATGCATGGTCTTTCGTTCATCATAATGTGGTCTCCAACTTTAAGTGAGTCCACTGGTGTTCTGTTAATAAGCAAGGCATCGCGTTTAGCAACCATTGCATCATCGATCATTTTGGATTTGGAGTTGGATTTGGCTTCTGACGATAGCCTAAGTCAAGCTGGTAAATTTTTTATTTGTGTTAAAGAACCAACAATATTTAAACCTCCATTAATAAATCAAATGTTGATTTCCTATAAAATTTCCGATGAAGTAGATAATTTCATTTTTCGTTGATCTTTTGAAGTTGTGAGCAAAATTTATGTTTAGGTTTCGTTTTGGAAAGCAGCATAATTTTTCAGGGAGATTCACCACAAACACCTAGAAGACCAGTATTAGTCCAATGAATTCGTCATAAGTAGTATAAGGCGATTATCAGTTCAAAAGCATTCTTTTTATACTTCATAGGGATCTGGGGTGCGAGCTTAAGAATTTGTTAATCTCTTGGAGATTGTCAGTATGAGTCATAATGAATTATAAACTCTGTTTAACGAAGTCTATGATCAGCCACAACATCCAAAGGGTGAGTTTATGGAAGATTGAAGTGCCAATGTGATCGGCCATTCAAATTTTCATGAAATTTTGTAAAGGGATTTATTAAATATAAAGATCTCATTACTACAAAGTGCTTCCTTAGTTTAAATTAGCTGGTGCTCTGAAACAATGGCAGGGCATCTATGTATGACTAGTCCACAAAAATTATCCTCGCATTAAAAAAAGCTGCTATCTTTAGTCATTCGCGCATCGAAATGAAATAATTTTCTCTTCACCAAAAGCAGTTAGTACTGTAGCTATCACTTCTTCTCCTGCATCAAAAGCAGCCTTTAGCCTCTGACCATCTAATCAGCGTTATAACATATTTACATGGTTCTTGAATTGGCGTAAAGATCGATACCTCTTGATATCCTTCTTGGCAGGCAACTTTAAATCTTCTTGAAGCGTTCCACCTCTCGCACCAAAGAAACCGCGCAATCCCAGAGTATGTCCATGACTTGATAGTCTTTGCTGATAACTTTGGGGACCTCAACCTCTTCATCTCTGTTGAAACGATCTTCATGGTTTTTCATCATAAAAATATCAATCAAAGTCTTTGGATAACCAGTTTTTCCAGGCTTGGACCATATTGCTTCTAATATCTCTTCAGCTAATCACTATCATTGCTTGAAAAGTTGGAACCACTTTGCATGGTCGTCCCTTTAACATTATATATATAGTCATTCTTCTTCAGCTGACCCGCTTGCTCACAGTAAGTAGGCTGTAAGGTCCGAGTTTTCAGTTTATCATACACTCTGATACTTTGAGTTCAACTATATGTGAGTTCAGAGTCAATTGAAGATCAGATTCAAGTTTTATTTATTGTGTTTAAAATCAAGAATATTTATACCTTAATCAATGAATCAATTTTCAGATTTCTCATTTGTTTCTGATGCCAATTATCATTCGTTTCGTGGGCTGCAGGAATGATGGGGTGAGAGAAGGGGAGAAAATGAGAAGTCATATAGTGATATATATCTGAACCCCGTTTTTCTAAGTTACTCCGTTTCTCATCTACAATTAAGTATGTAAATGAGTATTTTTATTAAGAGGTCATGAACCCAGTAAAACCTGAAATAAATTCTCAAAATACAATCAAAATGATGAATTTTATTTTCAACGCGACTTGGCTTCAAGTCCTCTTCACTGTAATCGCTCTATTTCTGATCAGAGTATGCTGGAGATATGTTAGACTATGGCTCTATCTTCAAGGCCTCAAAAAGAAAGGCGCTGTTGTCCATTTCAATCCTCCAATCGGCTTGACTCGCAAATTTGAAATCGATAATGCCGAAAAAGACGATGATTTCGCTTGGTTCAAAGAAACCGTACAGAAAAACCCAGGATTGAGGCTATTGGCTACCCATTGCGCGCACAAACCTATATTATTCCTTGTCGATCCGAATTTAGTCAAAGTTTTCTTGTCAGATATCACCAAAAGCGCTAAGACCTCGCTTCTTGAGCCCATGTACATCTTAATGAGGCATGGACTCCTCTTTTCTCATGGCAATCAATGGAAAAGGCATCGAAAGACCTTATCGAAGATCTTCAGATACGAGTTCCTCATGTCTCAAATCCCCACTATCGTAAATACCACTCGGCATATCTTGTCAAGGGAGATAGAGGCTCAGAAAGGCAAGCATATCAATATACTTGAACTCTATCAAATGATTACAGGAGAATTGGTCTTCCGGATATTCTTTGGAGAGGATCTTGAAGGCGTCACAATAGATGGATTACCGCTGACTACGTACCTGGCTCACCTATGTGACCTTGGCGCCGATAATTCTCGAGCTCCTGAGAATATTCTTTTTGGTGTGAAAGGAGTAAAACTTGGTCTCTTTAAGAGGAATAGAGATTATCTGAGACAAACTCAAAAGTTTTTGAACTTCTGCACTGAAATGATACAAAACAAGAAAACGAAGCTCGAAGAAGCAGGTGACACCCCAGGTGATGGCCCCACCTTAGGGGAAGGGTCGGATCTCCTCACTTTGATGCTTCAAGAGCAAAAACAGAGCAAAGGGACCGCTGATGAGTTCACCGACGAAGAAATTCTGCATGAGTTTATTACTTTCTTCTTTGCGGGAATGGATACGACTGGCCATATGGTTACCATGGCAACTTATTTCTTCGCAAAACAGAATGAGGAAGAGCAAAAGACCGTGTTAAAGGAAGCGGATGAGCTATCCCAGGCCGGGACGAACATCACGAAGGAGCTGTTGAATAAATCTGAAGCTATTCATGCGGTTCTTAAAGAAACACTAAGAATGGCGACTCCGGCGTGCTTTTTGTTCCCACGGGAAATGGTAGGAGGAAGCCAAAGTATCGGGGATATCCCTCTGTTAGACGGTACGCTGACGAATATATCAATCATTACGAATAACTACAACCCGCGATTGTATCCTGATCCTTATAAATTCAATATGAACCGTTGGATCCAAGGAAGTCCGGATTTCGCGGAAGAAGCACACAAAAATCCGTATTATTTTACGCCGTTTTCTGCAGGTCCAAGGAACTGTATTGGGCAGCATCTTGCGATCATTGAAGGGAAAATTATTTTGAGTGTATTCTTGTCGACGTATAATTTCACTCTTCCGGCTGGATATGAAATGCATTATAAGTGGGCGACGGCGTATGAGCCAAGAGAAACTCTGTACTTAGACATCGAAAAGAAATGAAGAACTCAGCCATTTTGCGAAATTGTTAGCAAATATAAAGTTTATAAAATGTATATTCCGGTGTCGGATTCTTAGATATCACTTTTGGACGAGACTTCTTGTTTTGGGTGTGAAAACTATGTTAAAACCTCTCAGACTAATATCCATTTCTATCTAAAGTGTAGGGAGTCCTGTAATGTGAATAAGACCTATTCAGAAGAAATAAACAGTCTGGTTTGGTTATTGAAAGATTACTTTAACTCACATGAGATGAGACATTTAACCATATTCAAATGCATTGATAGTAATTTCACAATAGCTAGCTCAGAATTGAGATATTCTAAAATTTCATAGTCGAGAGATGAGATTATGGGCATATAGGTTGAATGAATGGATGAAAACTTCAAATTAATTTTCTTTCAGATTGAATTTTTTCTCGATATTTTTCTTCAAGTACAGATAAATTACTTTACATAAGCAGAAGTGAATCTCCCAGGCCTTTGGTACTCATATTTCTGCCGTTTTTCTGGCTTCAAGCTATTGTTTGAAAATAAGGCTCAACTCAATAACTCTTCGATGACGCAATCGATTTATTTATTAATTAAATCATAAAATCGCAACCATTCGACGCATTCGAAAATATAATTATCACAAATGAATTTCATTTTCAATTTAAGCTGGCTGCAGATCCTACTCTCAGTCATCGGACTTCTCTTCTTGAGCGTCTTCTGGAAATTCGTCAGGTTATGGTTCTATCTCCAGAGCCTCAAAAAGAAAGGCGCTATAGTGTATTTCAGTTCTCCATTGGGATTCGCATTGAAACTTGAATCTGACACGAAAAAAGGCGATACCTATGCATATTTCAAGGAAGTAGCCCAAAAATACTCCAATTGAGACTACTGGCGGGTCATTTCGGAACGACACCTGCGATAATCCTCGTCGATCCGCAGTTTATCAAGCAATTTCTGGCAGATCCCTCTAAAACGGTCAAATCTCACCTCGATGGTCCTTTGGAATTTCTAATGCAGAACGGACTGCTCTTTTCTAATGGCAATCAATGGGAAAAAGCACCGGAAATCAATATCGACTATCTTCAGATATGAGTTCATTATGTCACAGCTGCCAGCCATGGTAAACACCGCTCGCCATATCTTGGCAAGAGAGATAGAAGACCGTCAGAGGGGCAAGCAGATCGATATCCTCGATGTCTTCCAGATGATCACAGGACAGTTGATACTTCGGATATTCTTTGGAGAAGATCTCGAAGGAATTACAATAGACGGAGTGCCGCCGACTACGTACCTCGCAGGTCTTCTCGCAAGCGCGATGGCTCATCTCAAATACTCGGAAAACGTATTTTTCGGCGTGAAAGGAGTGAAACTCGGTCTTTTCAAAAGAAATCGAAACTAACTGCAAAAATCTAAGAGATTTGTGAGTTTTTGCTCTGAAATGATACGAAACAAGAAAAAGAAACTTGATGAAGGAGGAGGACACGGCGATTCAGATTTCCTTACGCTAATACTTCAAGATCAAAAGCAAAACAAAGGAACTCCTGATGAGTTCACCGATGAAGAAATCCTCCAGAAGTTCATCACATTCTTCTTCGCTGGGATGGATACTACGGGTCACATGATAGCCATGGCGACTTATTTCTTAGCAAAACAGAGCGAGGAAGTCCAAAGAGCTGTCATGAAGGAAGCCAATGAGCTCTCTCAGGCTGGAATTAACATCACAAGTGAGATGCTTAACAAGTGTGAGATCATTCATGCTTTTCTAAAGGAATCGTTGAGAGTGGCTTCGCCTGCAATGTTCCTTCTCCCACGAGAGGTCATTGAGGGATACTATATCGAGGATCTGTATCTTCCGAAAGGCGCCCTGGTGAATACCTCGTTTGTGACCAATAACTACAATCCAGAGCTGTATCGGGATCCTTATGAGTTCAATATGAACCGTTGGATTCAAGGACATCCAGATTTCGCCTCAGAAGCCCACAAAAATCCTTATTATTTCACTCCGTTTTCTGCAGGGTCAATAAACTGCATTGGACAGCATCTCGTCATTATTGAAGGAAAAATCATCTGGAATATCTTCTTATCCACCTATAACTTTACGATTCCGGCTGGCTATGAAATGCATTATAAATTGGGGTCAGCCTATGAGCCAAGAGAGACCTTATATTTGAACATTGAAAAGAAATGATAAGGGGGTCTTTTTAGCAATGAAGGATTTCTCGAGGCTGGATTATTAAGACTCCTTATTGATTCAGCAGCTCTATCATTAATCCATAGTAATAACATAATGGCACCTTATATATCTATCAATTGTCATAACCAGTTAAAACCAGCCCCATTGAATATAATGAAAGTCTCTGTTGATGCCAAAAAAATCCAAACTTTAAGAAAAATGATCGTAGGACCAAACGTTCCCACATCTTCTAACGAATATTTTAGAAATCAATGATATCTCACAACTCTTGGATGCCATTCGTAGCATACAACATTAACATGTGGATTATATCTGGAATTTTAAAGGAAATACTGAAGGAAATAATTCAGAAGAGATTGAATTACAACTTCAAAGAATTTGCTCTCAGAAACTTCAGGTCATTTTCGATTGTTGCATAGTCTCTCAATAAGGTGGTAATTTTGTTAAATTTGACTGTTGAGAGTTTGTTGGCAGGGATTGTGAAATGAAGTCGATTGATTTATTTGGATAAATTGACATTTAGATTCTGACGTAGGGACTTATCTGTATTTTGAACAGAGTTGAAAAAGGCCTAATGAAGATCATAATAGAAACTACAAGAGATAGTTTTCTTCGGAGCTTCGTTATCTACTTAATCGTATTCTAACTTTATTTAATTGTTTTTAGATTTAGGAGCCGGAGAGTCAGGATAGTCAGGATAGTCAGGAGGAAAAGAATAGAGAGAATACTCACCAAAGGTAATATGAAATTGAGGTAAGATTGACGAGAAAGCAAATTCTTTCACCCCTTTCATTTGGAAAATTTATCAGATGGGAAGAGCAGAAATGCTTGTTGCAATTTCATCAGCAATAGCTAAGTATATCGAAGATATTGGCTCAGAATAGTCGTTTGAGTCGTTAGTAGAATCGCTCAACGATAAGCAATACAACCACTTTTCGGAGTATTTTCAATGCGATCTTTGTTTTAAGATAATTGCTGCGTGAGCTGCGAATTAAAACAAAGATAAACTCAGTTGATTTTTCAGTAATGAAAATGAGCCTAATTAATTAAGATCTCAAATCATTCGTAAACCTATAATTTATTAAAACAAAAAAATGGCAATTATTTTCGATTTAAGTTGGTTCCAGATCCTGTTTACCGTAATAGGACTGTTCGTGCTCAGGGTAGTTTGGAAGTATGTGAAACTGTGGATCTATCTCCAAAGTCTCAAGAAGAAAGGAGGAGTTGTCTACTTCAATCCTCCATTGGGACTTGGTAAAAAATTTGCAGATGATGAAAAGAATGGCGACGCCTACGCCTGGTTCAAGGAAACAGTCCAAAAAAACCCTGATCTGAGGCTACTGGCTTCACATTTCGCAGATACACCATTCGTATTCATAGTAGATCCTGTGTTAATCAAAGCCTTCCTAACAGACACATCGAAAAGCGTCAAGGCTTCTATACTTAGTCCATTGAAGCTCATAATGCGAGAAGGTCTCCTCTTTTCTCATGGGAATCAATGGAAAAAGCACCGGAAATCGATCTCAACGATCTTCAGATACGATTTTATCACTTCCCAGTTCCCTACGATCGTCAAAACTGCTCGACACATCTTCACAAGAGAGATAGAGGCTCAAAAAGGCAAACACATTCACATACTCGATCTTTATCAGATGATCACAGGCGAGCTCGTCTTTCGTATATTCTTTGGAGAAGATCTTGAAGGCGCTGCAATAGACGGAGTACCACCGACCTCATATCTCGCGGAAATCCTTGAGCTTGGCGGCGTGATTTGCCGCTCGCCAGACAACATTCTTTTTGGTGAAAAAGGAGTAAAACTTGGTATTTCGAAAAGAAGTCGAGACTTTCTCCAAAAATCCAAAAGATTTGTGAACTTCTGCAAAGAAATGATCGCAAACAAGAAAAAGAAACTCGAGGAAGGAGGAGGAAAAGGAGGAAAAGGAGGATCAGACCTTCTCACACTCATGCTTCAAGATCAAAAGCAAAACAAAGGAACTCCTGACGAGTTCACCGATGAAGAAATTCTTTACGAGTTCATCACCTTCTTCTTCGCTGGGATGGATACTACGGGTCACATGATAGCCATGGCGACTTATTTCTTAGCAAAGCAGAGCGAGGAAGTCCAAAGAGCTGTCATGAAGGAAGCCAATGAGCTGTCTCAGGCTGGAGTAGACATCACCAGTGAGTTGCTTAACAAGTGTGAGATCATTCATGCTTTTCTAAAGGAAACATTGAGATTGGCCTCACCTGCAATGTTCCTTCTCCCAAGAGAGGTGACAGAGGGACACAGCATCGAAGATCTGACTCTAATGAAAGGAACGATGGTGAACACAGCGTTTATTACCAACAACTACAACCCGCGGTTATATAAGGATCCTTATAAGTTCAACATGAACCGTTGGATTCAGGGACACCCAGATTTCGATGAAGGAGTTAACAAAAACCCCTTCAATTTCACGCCATTCTCTGCAGGCCCAAGGAACTGCATTGGCCAGCACCTTGCGATCATTGAAGGAAAAATCATCTGGAGTATATTCTTATCAACTTATAACTTCACTATTCCTGCCAACTATGAAATGAAGTACAAGTTCGGGACGCTCTATGAGCCCAAAGATATCTTATATTTGGATATCGAAAAGAAAGAATAATGAGTAGGTTTCTCTAACAATTGAAGAATTTCTCAAGGTAATTTCATGAAGACTCCCATAAGAAATTCAACTATCTCTATTATTATTGACCTATATCTTAAAACCATAAAAAATTTATATCTGAGATATATCTTATCAAACCATATAAAAAACTGAAAGCAAAACCGGCTACTTTAAAAGAAAGTCCTCATTACTTGTGGAATGAACTCAAACTTTACAACTATGATCGTTTCAATTTATGAATTCCAACAAGAAATAAATGAGAGTCGAGTTAGAAAACTTGCTGATTACTGGGAGTCTATCTCATTCCTTCTAAAGGAAACAATTTTCTCTTCACCCATAGCCGCAAGTACCGTGACAATCAAAGCTTCTCCTTCTTCAAACGCGAACTTAAGGCTGTCTATCATCTAACATTTTTCTCAAATAAACTCTTTCAGTCTCACAAAGAACTTACGCTTGCAGAGGCCAAATCGTCAGGCAGTTTCAAATCTTCTCTAACCTTCCCTTCATCGTCGAGTAAAACAACTGGTTTATCGGAAGTTAAACATAGAGTCACAAGGTTATAGTCTTTGCTTATGACCTTAGGAACCTCAATGGTAGATGTATCAGGCACATCTACCGTTGTTTCGTATTTCATGTCCGTGAATATGTCTAGTCCAGTAATGGTAACTTTGAAATGCCCATATTCGCCGCTCTGGACTGTTGTTATCTCTACAATCTGACTAAAGAGTCAGAAAGAATCTCCATGAAAGTCATTACCTTACAAGGTCTTCCTTCCAAGACCACATAATCATCTTTCTTCAGTTTTGTGACTTCTGTTGGGGAAGTAGCTGCATAATCAGGTTTAAGCTTTTCCAATGTTCCGTCTGTAGCACCGGAGTCGACCATTTTCTGTCGGGATTAATTTTACCCAGTTTATTGAAGGTTACTTAAAAATAAAAAAAAACTTCTCGATTGGACCGAGAAACGAAATCGCAGAGGCTTTGTCAGAACATGATTTAAAGCAAACAAAATTCAAATATAAGTACATTTTATCATAATATATCGTGCGCAGCTAGACACATAAGATGTGTCCTTGAGATACTTTCGAATTGAGATCTGTTATATTTATATGATAAAGTGCGATAATAAGTGAATAAATCAAACTTTTTGGGAGTTTTGTCTATGCACAGTGGAGCTTACTTGCATGGTCTTCCTTTCAACATTACATAATTGTTTTTCTTGAGTTAGTTGGTTTGCATTCTCTTAGTTTGTGGGCTTCAGTGTCAATTTAAGCAAAAACTTTGTGAGCGACTAGATTTTGCGATTTTCTGAAGTTCTGGTGTTAAAATCTACTTTTCTATCATAGTTATATAAAGAAAAGATCTTCTTTTTTTCCCTAAGTGATCCCCAGCAAGACATTTGATATATGGCAAAAAATAGGAGAAAATGTCATAAATGTGAATGTTAAAGAAACCTGCCTCCAAAACAATGCTTTTCCAAAGGAAATTTCAACCAAAGTTATCCAATATCATTATTTAATTCAGTATGCAATAATTGCATTCATTTAACACAAAGAGCTATCTAAACTATATATCTCCAATCGGCTTCATCCTTCTTATCTCTAAATGAGATAATTCTCTCTTCACCCATCGCAGAAATTACAGTCGCTATCAAATCACTTCCCGCATCAAGAGCCTCAATGAGATCCTTAACTATCTGATCAAAGCATTAAGATAGAATGAAATAATAAGACAACGAATTACATCTTTAAGATCTTTGAGGGATTCGCCTTCAGATAACTTCAAGTCATTTTTCACCGTTGCATCATCTCTCATTAATGTAATAGCACCTTCTGACTCTAGCGAGACGAGATCATAGTCTTTCGTTGTCACAATTGGAATATCGACAATTTCACTACTCCTGAAAACATCTTCATATTTCTTGCCAGTGATAATGTCTCTTCCAAGTAAAAACACTCTGAAAGTGCCAGCCTTTGAAGGCTTCGAAATCTGTATCTCGAGAATCTAAAAGCCATTCAAAAAAATTATCATAAAGAAATTTACTTTACATGGTCTTTCTTTGAGCATTACGTAACCTGGTTTCTTGAGTTGTTGGACTTGCTCAGGGTAAGTTTGTGAAAGGATGCCTTCCATTTGAGCAACGACTTCATCGGATTCAAGAGATTCTACCATTTTCTAAGCCGTTTTTGTGTTAGCAGTACAATGCTATTTAATTTATATAAAAATAGGAAGATATTTATAATCAATTAATATGTAGTTTTACTTTGATGAGGCTAATATTTTTGTTGGTGAGTCGTTTGTGATGTTTTGTGTGAGTATGACTTTTTGTGATTTGCTGAATGAAACCTCTGGTAGTGAGGCGAAGTTTTGGTTTTAAATTGACAACACTACTGCAGAGCTGAATTCAGAAATTAGTGTGGCTTCTGGGAATGAGCAGAAAATATGAATAGGTTCCCTCAAAATAGCATGTATCAGGGCAGCGATCATTGTAACTACCAATTTTCTCTTATCTTCAATACATCCAATGAGGTTTTCGGTGATCTGGTTAAAGATTATTGTTCTGTGAAGAAAATGTCATATCCAGTAATCGTGATTTTGATTTCAGCAGACTTTTTTCCCCAGAAAGCAACTCCCTCCTCTCCATAACCTAATAAGCTAGTCTCAAATTGTTTTATTGAGATATTAAAACTTCCTTGCATCATGACATAGTGACTTTTTTTCAGAGTCGGACTTGCATTGGGTAGGTTCGATAGAAATCAAGCCACTGCTTTTCTAAATTTTTATCGAAGATAACAGCTTTTTCCATTTTCTGACGTGAGTCTTTTAAAATTATTTGGTCCAATTTAAAAGCCTCATTACAAATCCAATGTATTAACCCTCACTCAAAATGTTGTTCAGACAATATAACAATACCATTTTTTGGCTTTCAGGATCAGCCAATGCCCTGTCAATTGAAATTCTCAAACTTTTTACAGTAAAGCCCAACATCAATGTCAAAGAGATCCATTGGGAAAAATACGGCTTAAACAAATCTCATGTGAAAACTCTCCTGTATGTTTCATATAGTATTCATAGACTCTGATTCATAGCTACTGCTTCGTCAATGACGCAATCATAATTTGGAATTGACATCATACTAAGGCCAGTGATTCATCACATTCGGTTTTAAATATTCAATAAGATTTTTCCTTTCATATCCGAAAAATTCGAAACAACGAAGATGACTCTCAAAGTTTACATCGATTTCATGTCTCAGCCTTCTCGAGCTGTAGTCGCACTCCTCTACCACAACAACGTTCCCTTTGAACTCCACGAAACTCGTATCGCTGCTGGTGATCACAGAAAACCGGAATTTCTCAAAATAAATCCTGCGGGCCAGGTTCCTGCCATCGTTGATGACGACGTTGTCATCGCAGAAAGCCACGCTATTCTGCGCTATATCTGCAATTCAAAAAACGTCGCTGAGCATTGGTACCCTCAAGACCCTAAAATTCGAGCAAAATGCGATTATTATCTTGATTTCCACCACAGTTTCACAAGAAGAGCCGCTCGTCTATTCAGAGCAGGCTTCCGTGAACTGTTTCCTAAAGATAAATTCACTGATGAAGATATTCAAGCAGAGCAAAAAGCGTTAAAGCGCACGTTAACGTTCATTGAAAATATCTTTTTGAAGGAAAATAAGTTCCTGATTCTTCCTGATAAGCCAACGATCGCGGATATCTCTGCTGTGTGCGAGTTAATTCAGCTCTACACGATAAAGTTTGATTTTACGCAGTATCCGAAGATCGATGCCTGGATGAAGAGAGTGCTTGAGCTCGAGGGAATGCAGAAGGCGCATAAAGTCTTCTACAAAGTCGGTGAGAAGCTCAAAGAAAGAGCAAAGCTATAGTAGCCTTATAATAATTCATTGATTGCTATATTTAATAAGGAGAGATAAAGAGAGATTTCTTAATTTAATATGAGTCTTAATAGACAACGTAGATTCACATTCGTCCGAAAATGAGTCTTTGTGAACTTTGAGTGCTGAAATAAACAATAATAATACAATAGACTTCTTCTTGCACTTTTCCCACGGTTAATTACACTCAATCAATTGGCGCAGATTAACCTGCATATACTGCTAGGCTAAAGCTTGAAGGAATTGTGCATTTTGTAAAAACATTCGAATAATTTGTTGATTCCGACGCGCTCAGTTCACAAATTTGTTTAATTGATTTCTATGCACGATAGCAAGTGTGAAGGTTTGGTTTTTCATATTATCTAGCATCTAAATATTGCTTTGGGATTTTGATCTCAATCAGTGACTCTGTCGCAGCAACGGGAATTACGAGGCGCGTTCACAAAAAAACTTAATCTCGGTCAAATTCCATAGCCATTCCTCTGCAAATATCAGCAGAGGAAGAACTCTTCGCAGAAACTTACTTAAAGAGCTTTGATTGATTTTTTTGGTCTCAGAATAAAAACCGAGCAACTCCTTCAAATGTTGATAAAAACGTCTCTCTGTAGGACATTAACAGCCTATCACCTGCCAAATAGGACATCAAAATGCCTTTTCCACTACTTTCAATTCATGTAAATAGGAGAATTCTTCTTGAATAATAAGCTGCAAGGGGTAGTTAAATTAAATACATAGCAGATTAATTAATTTAAAGAAGCTATTTAACTCACTCCAAATGCATTCTTAGTGCTCTGGAACTTTTCCGTTTCAATTTCCTACCGAAGTCAATACGCATTTTGGAACGCTCTAATCGTCACCACGGCAGTTCAATCCAACAAACTTTCCATAAGCGTCAAAAACCCTTCCTTTTTGATATTCCTTTGGCGGAATAACTAATTTTATCTAAAAATAATTTAAGTCGTAACAAGGCAATCAAAATTCTAACTAAGTTCTGGGTATTTTTCTCTAATTAACCTTTCAAATTCCATTTTCGTCAAAATTTCTATAACCGTTTAAAATTGATTTCCAAAACAATCTAAGCTCCCAAAAAAATTCATTATAGAGATCAATTACTTAAATAACGTGCTCAATTTTCCTTAACTAACTCTCTAAGAAAAAGCACAAATTTCCATGAGACTATACAAACTGATCATCCGAACTTTCTGCAAACCTCCTCCCTCGATGAAAGGCGACTACCGCTACATCGAAAGGAAGTGTCTAAACGTATTAATACTCTGTCAATTATGCTTAAGTTTCGCACCTGCAGTCATCTCTCTCTTCGTCAATATCAACTATAACCCAAAAAGACTGCTCCTTATCGCACCAATGTACGCAATGATGCTCATTTTAATGTGGTTTCGAGCCTATAGAATGCTTACTGGCTGCTTGATTATCTCGGGACTAATCGTCAAATATAATTACTGGACCTCGGTCGATCGAGGCATTGTATTTTCCAGCCCTTTCTTCGCCTTGATTTTCACAGCAACGTTAATCCCTTCGAAGCGGTTCCTTGCATTTGTTTACGTTCTGACCTTCTCAGTGTCGTATTTTTTCATCGAAGGCCGTTTCTGCGAATTTCTGCTCACCGCGCCGAGAGAGGAACTGGTGGACGTGTTCCAAAAATCCTTTACGTCTATGCTAATGATCTTTTCGATGTCATTCTGCCATCTGCTGGTCGGGAGATACATGCAAGAGAAAATCTGCGGGAAGCAACTCGCGCTGAAGACAACCGTTGCACTTCAGAACCAAGAGCTCCAGAAAATGAACCAGGACCTGACCAAGGCGCTTGAAAGCAGAGATAGCTTCATTCTGAGCTTTTCGCATGAAACGCGCAACCCATTGAACGGGATAATGGGAAATTTGCATTTGTTATCTGACGTCGAGGTTTGTCCGAAGGCAAAAATGTATCTCCAAAGAGCGAATATTTGTGCGAAAATCTTGAATAATATTCTCCTCACGATACTAGATTCGAGACGGACAGGCCAATCAGCTGTGGATATCATACTTAAGCCGCAACAGATAGACATGGCGGTGTTTATTCAAGAAATATGGACGCTTTGTCGAGAAATCATCCGAACGAAAGCAATAACACCAATTCTTGAAGTTTCGCCGAGATTCCCTCGTTGGTTAGTATTTGACCCCGAGCGGATTACTCAAGTAGCGATGAATTTGGTTAGCAACGCGATGAAGTTTACTCAGAAGGGGTATATTCGACTATCCTTTGATTGGAAGCCGGAAAATGAAGGTGCTGTTGACCGAAGAAATGAGACAGTTTTTTTCACTTCTCTTGGAAAGCAAAGAGGAAATGAAGGTGGAAAAGATTATAACTGTGGATATAACTCTGATTGGTTTCATAAACCGCAGCGGGAAGAGAAGGGTTCATTGGTTATTTCAGTTGAAGATACAGGCTGTGGGATCAAAAAGGAGCATCAAAAGATCATTTTTGAGAAATTTTCGCAAGTGACTGCTGACGCAGAATTAAAAAGCTTAGGCCTAGGCCTCGGGCTTTGGATCGTGAAAACTATAATTAAGCTCCATGGAGGCGAGATTACGCTAAAGAGCGAGGAGGGGGTCGGTAGCTGCTTTACCGGTACGGTCGCCACCGTTGCTAACCCCTATGAGGGTGAGAAACGTAGCATGAAACAGCTTGAAAGCACAGAAAAGCCACACTTGGAATACAAGCAATCGATGTTAAGGGCCCTCATCGTTGAAGATTCACCCATCAACCAGAAAATACACTCAGAGCTGTTGAAAAAATGCGGATTCACTCACATCGAGGTCGCTGCTGATGGCCAGGAAGGTGTTTCGCTATTCAAAAAGCGAGGGAAGAATTACTTTGATCTTGTTACAATGGATCTCGAGATGCCGGTAATGAAAGGGAAAAAGGCGATCACGCTTATGAGGGAATGGGAAACTGACATCGGAGCGCGTCCGACGAAAATCATCGTGATAAGCGGCAATGCTGTTGATAAAGAGGTCAATGAGTGTCTTGATCCTAAAGGCGATATCCGTGCTGACGCTTTTTTAACAAAACCATGCAGCTATAAAACTCTCACGGATACGTTATCAAAGCTAAAAGCTTCCCCAAACAGAAGCATAGAGGTTCGAGGGACGTCAGGCTCGATCGTGTCGATGGAGAAAAGACCAAAAATTCTACTCGCAGATGACGATTACTTTAATATTGATGTTCTGATCGCGTATGCCGAGAGGATGAATTTGAAGTATGTCGTGGCTAGAGATGGAGTTGAAGCGTATGATATATTTGAGGCCCAAGGCGAGTCGATCGATATGGTTCTTTTGGATTACAGTATGCCGGTGATGAAGGGACCGGAAGCATCTGAGAAAATCCGGAAGAAGATCTCGGGGAAGAGAAAGTGCCCGATCTATCTGCTGAGTGGGATGGACAGAGTAACGGATGAGGAAGCGAAGAAGTTTGATGGGATAATTCAAAAGCCATTAACTTTCGAAAAATTTGATGAGGTGGTTTCAGGAGCTTTATGAATTAAGGAGTGATAAGGCCTAATAATCTTTGAAAATGTGCTATCATAGGCTTGTAAACTAAGTAGATTTCTATCTCTACTAACTTTACTGTCCGAAGTTCAATGATAAAACTGTCATATGTGCAAAAAAGATTTATCAAAATATATTGAATCTCTCTTCTAATTCTAAATTCAGTAGCCAATGGAAACGAAATGATATTACTGCAGTTTGATTTATAGATAGGCATAATGCTTTCTTCTCGATAATTGTAGCTTTTTTCACAAAGACTTGGGAAATTGAAAATATCTTTGAATCTTTCATGAGAAAGTTATAAATAAAGGGATGCTCTTAAAATCTGGTTTAATGAGCAGGCGCTTATAACGGACCGATTACTCTCTAAAATTTTTACAAATTTGAGTCAACCAAATTGAAATAATGATATCTGTTCCTGTACCAAAACAATCAATATCATCTTATGGTTGCCTCTTTTTTGCCAAATCTCAAGGCAAACAAACTAATGCAGCCAAGAAAATATCGGATAGCAATATTCTCGAATAAAAGAGGCTACGCTAATTACCTTTCGTGGGAGAGCGCTTAACAGTTAACTCCGCCCGTTTTGTCGAATTTATTTTACATTTAATTTATCATCGAAGAACTGACCGTTTATCCCTTTGATCTGTTCTTTTATCAGAACTCGAGTTTAGTTAACACAAATTTGTACGTTTCAGAGAAACCCGTTATTCCAGTTTATTAAGCTCACTTTGGATTTAAATGCTCTATGATCTTTGACCGATCTCATAATTAATAAAAAAACGAATGCACAGACTCGTATTTACTTTACTCTGCTCACTTTTCGTGATTTCTGCTCTCGGGAAATACGACGACGATAGCAGACTCTACGTCCATTTGATTCCTCACACTCATGATGACTTCGGATGGTTGAAAACCGTTGAAGAGTATTACTACGGCATCGCAGGCTCTGGCTTCCAAGATTTAACTGGAATACAGTACATCATCGAGGAAGTCTTAGGCGAACTCGCCGTTGACCCTGAAAAACGCTTTTCTTGGGTCGAGGTCGGCTATTTCTATCGCTACTGGATGCATCAGGACGCTTCAGTCCGAGAGAATGTGAAGAAACTCGCTCAAGAAGGAAGACTTGAATTTCTCAACGGAGGATGGGCCATGCATGATGAAGCCGTCGTTTACTATGAAGACATGATTGATAATATGGCTCTTGGCCAGAAGTTCCTCCACGACAATTTTGGAGTCGTTCCGACCATTGGGTGGCAAATTGACCCTTTCGGACACTCCTCAACCAACGCGGCCCTATTCTCCAAGATGGGAATCGATGCTTTTTGGATGGCAAGGATCGATCGTGAGGAAAAAGAGATCCGCAAAGCCCAACAAAACCTTGAGTTTATTTGGCAGCCAAGGACTTCCCAGGACGACGAGAACCAAGTCCTTGCGATCGTTACTGCCGAGCATTACGATTTCCCTGAAGAATTTTGCTTCGATTTGCATTGTATCCACCGCCAGCCCCCAGTCGTCGACGACGAGACTACTCATGAATACAACGTCGATACATATGCTTCACGCTTTGCGGATTATGTCAACAGCAAACTGGCGCCGTTCTACAAACATAACCATGTATTCTTCATGATGGGAGGCGATTTCGCTTTTGAAATTGCCTCTATGCCATTCGCCAACTTCGCGAAGATTAAAAACTACATTAACAAGCATGCAGATAAGTTCAACATGGAGGTGATGTATTCCACCCCGTCAGAGTACGTGGAAGCGGTACACTCAAAAGAGCTCAATTTAACTAAGAATCAAGCTGATTTTTTCCCTTATTCGGATGATTATGGACAATATTGGTCTGGGTACTACTCAAGCAGAAATCGCCTTAAGAAACTCGTAAGGAACGCCGGCAAGGAGCTGCAAAACGTGAGAAGGTTGTTCACGTATTCGCTTTGGAGAGGCGAGGTATTCGATCAGGCTGAGTTAGACTCCATCTGGAAAGGGCTCGACCTTATGGAACGTAAGCAGGCGGAGCTGCAGCATCATGACGCTGTTACTGGAACTTCAAAACAGCATGTTGCGGATGATTACGCGAATGTTCTCAGTCATGCGAGAGGAAATTTACATGAGGTATATAATATCTAATACAACGAAAGTCCTTTAATATGATTATTGTGTGCTCTCTAGAAAGCGACGAAACTAATTTTACAGAAAGATTTCCGAAAGTTAATAAATTCAGATGCTGACCTCAATTTCCGCGTTTGCTGGCTAGATGAGGTCAGCCAAGACAACTGCAACTCTAGTGCATGGTTCTCAGACAAGTCGTCGGTTGTTGTCGCCGTTTTCAATCCAACGGAGACCAAATCCAAAGCTGTTGCGTTGTCTGTACCTAACGCTAACTTCAGAGGTAATATTCTTTCAAATTCATTGAATTTGTTAACATATTTGTTGGCTTGTAGTCACAACCCTTTCCGGGAAAGACATCAACGCTGAAGCCATTTGCATCGACCATCAAAACATCGGTTGTACTCTCTACCTCAAAGACGTGTTTGAGGGCCAAACCACTCAATATTACGTGCTCGAACCCGATGCTAAAGCAGATTTGGCATTGAATAAGGCCTCTTTGTTCCAAACTAGACCGACAGAAGACATTCCCATTGCTGACGGGCAGTATCTCCAGGTACCTCTATCATCCATGGGAAGCTCAGTCTTATTATGACGTAGTTAACAAAATCAATGAATGAGTTCAAAACCATTATCGATGGCGCTGAAACAAGTTGGAATGTAAACTACAAGTATTACCATCCAAGCACCGATACTACCCGGAAGAAAGTGTCCGGAGTCTATTTATTCAGTCCAAAAGAAACCTCTCACAAGCTTTTAGAAAGCTACAGCTCTCCAAGTACTTGCGAGGTTTTCATTGGGGATATCGTCGTGCAAGTTTTGATCAATTGGTCAGACCAGGTTTTCACGAAACTAACCATTTTCAATGACGTTTCCAACGTCAAAATCGAGACCTTGATCACAAAACCTCCTTCGCGGAAGGGAGAAGAGATCGTACTAATCGTTGACACGGACATTCAAAACAGCGGTACGTTCTACACCGACTCCAACGGTATGGAGATGCACAAAAGAGAGCTGAACAAGAGAGAAAACTGGCGATGGTCAGCTGATGAACAGATATCAGGAAACTACTACCCGATCACCTCAGCGATCTACGTCGAAGACCTTAAGACTCAGAAACGAGCGACGTAATTACCAGCTTTTAGGAAATATTTATTTAACAAATTAAATTTTCTATTTCTAGATTGCTTGTTGATCGTGCGGTTGGAGGTTCATCACTGGAAGAAGGACAGCTTGAGATCATGCTCGATCGAAGATATCTTCTTGATGACGGCAAAGGCATAGGAGAGACTGTTGACGAGCGTAACCCTAATTCATGTGAGCTCTTGCCTGACTTATTAATTGATAGCCCACAAGCTCTGCTGGCACTCAACGAATTTATTGATAACTGTCCCTGATTCGAAAAAAGGCCATTATTACCGCTCTGTGCAATACGAACTGGATCAGCCAAACCTGGTGCTCGCTGCTCCTGCGAAAGGAATCGACCTCAATTTCGTTGGTTCTGAGGATGCAACGGTAGACGGCGGTCTTTTCAAAATTCCTCCAAATGTGAAAGTCCTTCCTTGGCCAATAAGCGAAAGAAAGTTCATTGTTCGGTTCCATAACATGAACGATAAAGAAGCCGTGAAGATCGATTTGAAGGAATTTTTTGAGAAGCTATCCAACGCAAAACTGACTGAAATGACTGTAACTGGAGTTCAAGAGCTAAAGACAATGCTGGAGAAGAAATTGGATTGGACTTATAACCGAGATAGCTGGTTAAAAAACCTGAACACGGATTATTTAGACAGTAATTAGTTCATGTTGTAAGATGTTTAACCCTTTTTGATGATAGAAGACGAGATTAACTTAAGAGGACAGGAAATAAGGACCTTCCAGCTCGAGTTTGAGGGAGAGCGATCGGCGGAAAGCGCGTTTCTCCAATTAGGTGTAACGAGTCAAAAAAGGAATAAAAGAGCAAGGTGTAAAGATCTGAAATGTGCTCGTCGATCGGTCTAGATTGTATAATACTTCAATTTGAGTGAGTTTCATTGTAACTAATCTATATATGAAAATTCAAGCGTATACATCATTTCGTATCTGAAAATTTTATTTAACAGGCATCAAGTACATCGATTTTCATTCAATATCTCGATTCAAGTCCATTTAACTTCAATTGTGTCTTTATCAGTCTCCAGGATCTGATATTTCTGTTTAGCAGTGGAATATTTCATATCTGATGTTAGTTTTCACTATTAAGTGGGCTCGTTTGCTACGAGCTGCTAAACATTGGTAAAATTACATCAACATCTGAGATTTGCTTGGTAAAAAACCATCGAATAGAGAAATACTCATATTATAGCAAAACTTTGAAAACTACCAACGATAATTAAACGTTTTTCGTTGATGTACTCCCATTCGCACACCTCTTAAAAGATGTTTAAATTCGAACGAGCTTAGGATCGTTCTATTAATTAAAGCGACCAAAGAAATTTTCTTTATATCATCCTCAGCTTAAAATAAGTTTAAGTGAAGCCTACAGAACATATCCAGAAATGGTCTCAAACTTAAAGGAAGTCCCTATTTCTATCACTCCGAAACTCAAAACCACTTATACTGATTTCGCTGAAGTCACTTGCAGTTATACCCACGCTGGAAGCGGTTGCAATAGCCACCATTACTTTAAGATATACCAAGCAAAGTGTCGATCTAATGAAGAGATTCATATGATTCACATCCTAGATAATGAATCAGAGCACTTCAAGGAAGACCCTAACCACGCGACGACCCTCTTCATTCAAGAAATGCTGCATATTTGTAGCCACATCGACAGAAATCTCATTGTAATGGAAAATTCCGAGTGTTGCGACCAAAAACTCGTCTTTGTAACGAAACAACTGCCGCCTACAAAGCACCAGGCCTCTCAGCCGTCAGAGCCGGCCAAGACGAAGGATGTGACCGAGACAATCAAGCAGGACCTCAAAAATGAGCTAGAAAAAATGAGAATGAGCGTCGAATGTATGCAGTTGAAATCCCAAGGGTTATTGAACCAAATCTCATGTGCTCAAACAGCCACGTGCATTATTCATAACATCCACAATGAATGCCTGCAGACTCACCACCAAATCTGCTCACAAACCCTTAATAAGAACACCAATCAAGAGAAATCGATCTCTAAGGACGATTTAATTGAAGCATCAGTGATACTCGAGGAAATGATGAAGTTTGGGGTATCTATATTGGAATTTATAGAAGCCGAAAAACAAAAGTTAAGCCAACTCTGCCAGATTCAGGATATAATCGCCACCGTAAGCAACCTGCAGCTTGAGAAGCAACTTCAGGAACCTGTATTGAATAAATTATTGTTGAAAAGGCCAAACAGCGAGCAGTTTTCGCCCTTAAGAGACGGAGAATCAACATCTAAGGTAAAGAGAAGCAATTCCTACCAAAAGGGAGATACCATTTCCAATAATGTCGCAAACGTAGTGATAAATAGTCTTAGAAGCGAGGTCACAGGTAAGCAATAGTTCTCCTGTTTCATTTTCCAAAACTACTCAACCCCCAAGATCCTGCTAGTAAATATCAGAAAATCGCTTGGTGCTCGTGGCAGACAAATGCCATTTCGATCTACGATATCAATGCCAATAAGCTTCTTGAGCCATTCCAGGGCTATAAACTGAAGAAAGGTGCATTATTCTCAGTTAATCCGGTATTAATAGTATTCCTACAGGCAAATATACGTATTTGCAACATGTCACAGGGACCGAGTATCTCATCTCTGTGCATCATAACACTTCTTCGAACGAGGCCGGGTTCGAGGTCTTATCGACTGAGTATAAGAAGCGAAAGCCTGTTTTTACATATGATGAGGTTACAGGGCAAAGTAAGTAGCGATTTCATTTCTACTTTAATATTCTTTACAGACAACGTAGGAGCTGGTGATGTTTCTTTTAACTCCCTGAGAGGGTTCGCAGCGGTTTTGCCGATCCAAAACGTCGCGGAGTACCATTTACTCGACTGCTCGGATTTCAAGATACTTAAGCGAGCTAAATGGCAATCGAAGCATGCAGGTACTGACTGTCGAATAAATACGAATGAGTATTAATCGTTGATAGGACATATCACGAGTATCGACCTCAATCCAGAAGGAACGAGGATCGCGGCGATGGATTATAGAGGGAGAGTGGTAGTATCTGATGTGAATTCCTGCAGAAGGCAAATTTGCTTTGAGACCGACCAGGAGGAGCAACGTAAGAGAGTACCCTGCTTTCTTTTCTGAAAATACGGTTTTTCATTCAAGTGCAATACAGTCGTTGTCGTTGGAGCCCGCAGATGGACAGTCCGATCATCGCCCTCAAATACAAGGAGAAATGTCTGAATTTGTTTGATACGCAGAATAAAGTGTTGATTTGGAAACACCCTCTCGAATTGGATGGAGGTAAGGGGAAACTCATTGGCTGCTAACCTAAACATTTCACAAAAAGATCCTTATTCTGTTGAATGGAGAAACGATGCTAATCTTATTGCGTGTGCAGGTTACAATACGGCTAAAGTCTTTGATATACGAAGCCAAAAGCCTGTGAGGATATTCCAGCAGCTTCATACATGTAAAAAAAAGGGTTTTGTGCTGAGTTAAAACCGTAATTTTTTCTTAGGTTGGATAAATTGCATCAAATGGAGTCTCGACGGCTCGTTAATAGCAACAGCTTCCTCCGATAAAACGGTTAAACTTATCGATTTTGTCTCAAGTATGGTGCTATATGAAGGAAAAACGGCTGATGGGCGTAAATTATCTGCTAACTCATGACTTTTGACTCACCTATTTATCTTCTGAACAATAGAAGGCGCATATTCAGTTTGCTTTATGGAATGAATTTAACGGGAGAATTAACTCGGATATGCCGAATGATCAAAGCTGTTGCAATAATTCTGCTAGCCAATAGCTGCTAATTTAAGGGACTCTAACAATCGTTGAGTGAAATTGTAGATTTTCATATAATTACTTGCTCTTTTTTTTTATTTACCAGGGAACATCTGTTTATATTGATGCGGTTAGTTTGTTATAAAACAGGCTTCATTATGCATTTAACTACCATGAAATCTCAGCTCTATTAGACTCGAGCAATTAAATCGCTTTTTTTATTTACACTCTTCTGTAAATACTCGAACCAAAACACTCAAAGCACAATACAATTCAATAGTCCAGCTGCAATTATCGAAATTATCTTGCTTCTAAATCAATAGTCAAATCATATACATACTGATGACCATATAAAAAAGAAGGTACCAAAAAACATACTGGACATCACTTATTTAGTAATATATTAAGTATGGCCAATCTCACCGAGTCATTGTTACCTAAATAATTAGAATTAACAGCGCTAACTACTTTGTAAAGGATTTCCTTATTCACTATTCATCAGACTCCCTTGTGGCTAATTTTTCTCTACCTGCATCCTCGTTCTTTTCACCCTCAGAATCTTTTTCTCATCCGTGATCGAGCTCATTGACCCAAACACGATTTTGAGCGTCGCGTTTCGGAAAAGCTCTAAGCACCCATCCAGCGCGTCGAAAATCTTCAAAGGATTTGCCAAGAAGTTGCTCATGTCGGTCTTGTCATTGAAAAGCTTGTTTACGTTGAGCAGTTTCAATTCCAGCAGTGCAAGCGGGTGTTCATCTTGCGCCATGAGGTCAAGCAGATGCTCTCCTTCGCTCTCTCCAACACATCCTGCGATAATTATCAGCCTTTCGAAGCTCTCTAGCTTGCTTATCGCTTCAGCCATTTTCTTTAAGAACTGACAACCGAAAAATCTGCCTTCAAATTTCAACTGGAACGTCTTTAAAGATTTGAGCTTTTCCATATGCTCAACGAGGATTTTTATCGGCTTTGGTGTCTTATCCAGCAGTTGAGTGCTATGGAGCGGCTCCTGGTTCCTAATTTCAGGAAAGCTGATGTCTAACTCCAGCAGCGAGCCCAAGTTCTTCAACGCGTTAAGCCAGCTGTTGCAATGATGAGGAAGCACGCCCAATGTATGGAGAATATCAAGTTTGAGTCTGCGAAGATTCGGGCAGTAATTCGATAGACGATCCAGGTCGCCTAGGAGGCTCGTCGCGTTAAAGTCAATGGTGAGATCAACCTTGATGTAAATGTCGGCCACGTCGATTTTATTAACGTAGAATTTTTGGAGAAGCCGGTTGTATTTCGGCAGTTTCGAGCCAAATTTGCTCAGACAGTAACTGCCGCCTTCTTGCTCAAAGGCCAACACAATCTCGCTTTGGAAGTAAAATTCGAACGAGATTTCAAAGTATGCGCTGATGCCCTTGCTCCGATTCTTCGGGAGCAATTGGATCGCGTTATGCAAGTCAGTGTCTTCCTCGAATTTCAGTTTCATCGTGAGGTTATCCGCCGTCGTAAACGGCTCAGCCTTTGCTAGCTGCGACAAGTAGTCGGTAAAATCCGAGCTAGGTTTCACAAAGAAAAGGTCTAATTTCTTTAGCTGCGTCAGCACTGAGATGGTCTTCGTAAAGAGGCCAAATTCTTGAAAACATCCGGTGGATCCTTCGATAACTAAGCACAACGATTCAAGCGTTATAAACTTCGCGACGGCTGAGCAAAGCCTTTGAAATTTCTCCTTATTGACGATCCTATCTCTCTCATCAAGGTCTAAAAGCTCTCGCGCGTACTTCCCTGAATGGCAGAAGTCAAGCGCAAGAATGCGGATGTTCCTCATTTTGCTAAGTACTCGGTCTGAGAGGGTTATCCCCTTAAAAATGGTAACAAATTCCAGGATGCTTTTCACATCTTCAACGCTTGGTGTCACACTCATGGGATTTTTGCTTTCTGTGCCAATGGGTTTGGAGTTAGAATACGATAATCTAACGAACTGTCCTCCTCGAATGGATAAATCATCGCACTTTAGCGTGGCATAGATGAGAGTCTTTCGAAAAAGCCAGCGGAGTTGAGGCACTTTGAGAATATTGGTGTAAGGCGCAGAAGGTGCGTCGGGAAAATTAAGAGCGGCTCGTTTTAAATATTTCGAGATTTTGTTCATTCGCGAAATCACCTTCATTATCTCAAGGTTAGTGGCTGAGTTATCGAATTGAACTTCCTGGCATCTCTGCAATGCATACGGCGGAATGATCTTTCGAGCTTTCCGCACGATATTTGAAGGAGCTCTGATGGCGATGTGTGTGTTTCGGCTGCTGAAGACCCATTCGGATTTTTTAACAGGCCGTGGGTTGTTGCGCAAACGCAGGAGAAAGTCAATAATATGTTCTTTTAGTTCGATGAAAACAGAGCGGGGTCGAAGGTGACTGTAACTGCACGGGACTTCTCGCAATTCGATCTTGTTCCAATGCCTCACGTGCTTGCTGCGTCTTGTTATCTGAGAGCGGATTCGATCGTTTGCTACAGTGTCAATTGCGGTCTGCATTTTTAATTTATTTTACTTCTAATTAGAGCAGAGGAACCGATAGATTGATTCGAGGGAACACCTCGCAATACATCAGAAATGCTGATGCTGCTTCTAATGAACTGTTTAAATTAACTAGAACTACCATGAGGGAGGCCATCTCTGGACTAGGATGACCCCAAATCAGGTTAGTCGCTTTGAAAAAATTGATGAAAAACTTCAATTAAAGTGAAAATAAAGCCACATCAACGTTCATTATGTCGTTGGGCTTGGGCTGACTGTTGCAGTGTCGCTTATGAGGGAAGCACAAGCTGTTCATTAGTTTGAGGGGCCTGTTGCCTTTGTGGGGTTTATTTTAACAGATAGGAGGGTTTATTCTCTTTTTTTTTTATGAAATAAGGCTCTTGCATGGGTTCATCTTATAGTTTTGAGAATAAGTGAGAACATATATGACCACCATAGCAAGATACTTAGATATGTACCTTTTTTTATATTCCAACTGTCGGTTCTCATGTCAATTCAAGGGTACTTTCATAGGGCATAAATAGGCGAAACAAAAGCCGAAAATTCGAGGGAAAATTAGAAATTGTAGGCTGTCAGTGACTTGAAGAGAAGGTATGAAGGGTTATACTTGTGAATTAACTTGGCTATCGACACATCAACCTCAAAATGAGAGGATAATTCCAAGCACATCAAGTAACTTTGCAGTCAATTATCTCTGTATCAATTGATCCTAGCGCTATTCTCCCCCTTGATACTCGCTGAAATCGAAGTAAGCTCCCTTGATGATGAGTTTTTGTATGAAGAACCACAAATAAAGCATGCTGCTAAATGACCCTAAAGAGGAGTTCTTACGAGTTTATTACATTGGAATTGATTGATGATGAGTATAGCGTCTTAGAGACCTACAATTTTACTGAATTCAAACAAATATGTAGCTAATGCTTGCGAAAACTTCGTCCAAAGTTTCAGTTTTCTAAGGGTGGCTATCAATAACTCTCATACGTTCAACTGCGCACCAATTCAGATTGGAGCTAACAAATTCAACTGCTAACAGATAGATAACAGATAGTTTTTTCGAATCTCACTTTTCTCTCAGCCTCTGCGAAGTATCCCCGCAGCGATTAAATTATTCATTTAAAATATTCCAAAAATTATTTTCAGCACTGGTAAATTTTTTACAGATCAAAAGCCTTAGCAAAAGTCATCCAATAAAGGATTCAACTACACCAAAAAACTTAAGCTTAAGTTTCTTCTCTTACAAGTAAGGAGATGCAGGGCCACTTAGTTTTCAATGTAAGCACAATTCGAAAAGCAACTGTCATTTCTTTGTGACTAAGAGCCTGTTCGAGACTCTATTTTTAATTATCAGAATGAACCCATCCAGCGTGAAGGTACAAGATTAGGGTTAAGACCTCATCAGCGGTACAAAAGGAGTGATTTTTATTAAGTTCAAGGTGTTTTGAATTCTAAAAATGTGTTCCAGAAAAATAGGCAAAATCTGTGTTCATTAAATAGAATATAATCGAGTTCAAACCAGTTCCTAATGCTTCATTTAGAACTATCACTTAATAAAATCTCAAACAATAATTGTTATCAACGCTTCAAAATACGTATATTTCATGATTCTGCTAATTCGTTCTCTTTAATCGAAAGGGTTCTACTCAACAAAATGCCATTTTAAGACTTTTTCTCGCTTCCTTCTTCCGATGTGTCTTTTGACTGCTCCAACTGGAACGAACTGTTTGTTCCTGTATTGCACCTTGGGAAAGTTGGTCTGGTTTCCTGCAAGTACCCCCATTCTTTAAAAAAAATTAAATTAATATCAGCCAGTCAAATTTAAGTTCGCTGGCAGTTTGCAACTAATGAACTTCTTTGAAAAATCTTCAGTGATCAAGACGGAATATATCGCGAGATTTTATTCTTTGAATAATTTCGAAACAAATTGGTATATAAATTAGCATTCAGACGCCAACAGACCCGAATGTCGAACCTCTATCAGCTCTCCTTGTTTAACAAGATCTTACTTTTGAACAACCGGCCCCAGCAGCTCAGCTACCAACCCGCCCCTCAGCCAGGCCCTTTGCAAATTACAACAGCAATGCACCCAACTATGATTCCTACATTTCAAATTCAAAATCACAGGTTTGCAACCCAAAACACGCTGATTCCTATGCATAATGGGCTCACGTCAATTCGCGCCGGCGCTACGGGCAAGCATTCTTGCACGATCCGGCCTCCGACACTGGGCCCAACGCCAATGCACGTTGCTAACCAGAGCATCCCAACGAATTTCATCAATTTCAATGTGATAACCCCTCCGCAGCAAGTAAATACCTCATCTTAGCTCAAAACTAAAGCAAATTCCGTTCAGGTTATTGAAGAATTTCCTCATGACCTCTCCAGAGAGGCACTGATGCCATCTCTGAATCTCAACAGCAAGAAAATAAACAAACAGACACTGATTGAAATCCCAAAAAAGAAGAAGAAGGCACCAGCAGCAAAGAAAATCGTATTTTTGCCCAAGAAAAAGAAATCAAGGAAATTTGCCTCACAAGTCGTGAGAGCTTTCAAATGTACAGCAATCGGTTGCACCAAAGCCTATGGGTATAATTCTCCTCTTATTACAAAGGCTGATTATTAACGCTTAGATGTGAAAACTCGCTTAAAGTACACGTAAAAAACAAACATAAAACCGAGGACTTTCCAAAAGGCGATGATGAAGTTACGTTAAAAACAGAAGACAATTCTCCTAATTAAACATGATAAAGTTTTATCGAGAAAGCTTTTTTTATTTTACGTCTTCTACTGATTTTTAAAAATAAATGTTCATTTTTGTGTTTCCTTTCATTGAATTTCTTTTTCAGTGGAAATCCAATATTAGTACCAAAGCAATTTTTTCCTTATGATTTTTTTATGTGTATGATTCCAATAGTAAACTGATTTCATTTGTATTTATTTAAACTGTATTTAATGAAATGAAGTTTTGCTTTTGCGCTTCAAAATGCGAATATCCTAACAGAAAAACCAAGTTTAAATGAACATACTGGTAATTGGACAGATAATCGCTGGAAAAAAAAGAATGCAAGCAAAAAAATCAAGATAAAAGCAATTAAATAACTAGTAATGAAAATGCATTCAAAACCTATTGGATATGTATTAAAGAAAGATTTCAAACGAGAAAAAAGACGGTAATTTATATAATCTCAAATGAATTAAACCCAAGGTGCCGTTACTGACCCTCTTGAGTTCAATTCTCACTTTTTATCGAGTCCCAGCTTCGTTTTTATTCCATTGACGCTTATTATCGTTTTCAGCAAAGCTCCCACAGGATTGCAGTCCTCAAAAGGCGGGTCTTCTGCAACTATGGACTTCGCTTGAGCTCCCTTTTTCGCGAAATCCAGCGATCGAGATGAAGCTCCCGAGCGAAGGGCCGTGACCTCTAAGTAGGCTTTAAGCGACGGGATCAATTCATCGAGCTGGCGGTCTGAGGTCTCTCCTTCATAAGAGTCCACATACATGATATCGTTGGATTCCAAGCCAAAAGAAGGTTCGCCTCCAATCTAACAAACCAATTTTAAATACAAAATAATTACACAATTGCTGATTTACTGTAATGAGCACGCTCCGATTCGGTCTATATCCTATCACACGCTGCAAGAACTTGCGTCCAGCGTCATTTGCTCGAGAAAGCTGATGAAAATCTCCGGTGCAGATCTTTTTTACGTATTGATTGATATTCCATTGCATCAGCATATCGCATACAAACTAAGACAGGCTTCAGACTAAGGAGATTCCTTGGCATTACCTCTTCCTTTAAATTTGAGATTATCATGATCTGAAAATTTTTTGAGACTTTTTCGAAAAATGATTGAGTCCCGGGTCGCATCTGGAACAGGCAGCCGCTCTTAGGGCTCGTTAATTTCTATATTTTCCATTATGAGACGCCGGAGCGAAGTCGAATAAAGTACCTGATTTAAAGTTAAATTGAACCCGTAGAGCACATGTTCGAACAAAATGATCAGTTTCTGATGAGGTTCGTTGAGGGTTGGTTGTTTTTTGAGTTTAAAATGCCACTGACCGTGGGATTCTGAGCCCCTTAAGGTCTGGCATTCGGAATTGTGCTTTGGAAGTGTGTCTAAGGTTCCAAACGAAGGCAGGTCTCCAACTTCTGAGAATCTAATGAAGGTAGGTGAGGCTCAGCAAATCCTATACAAAGGAATGCTTACCGAGGAGTTTGTAAGGAATCCAGTTCAGAGAGAAACATGTTCATGAAGATTAAGAATATTTTTATTATAGCTCCTCGATCTCGGCGGTCGAGATTTATAAACAGATAGATTCCAGAATTAACTGGAATTACTCAAGATTAAAAAAATTAAAGCGCGCTATTATTTTCACAGATTATGAACTTCGTGGGTATATACTATCAATTAATTTCTAAAAGAACCCTGAAATGCTTTTCATGAAAACATAATTTGATAAACCAGAAACCGTGGTTTGCTGAGCCTAGCGGTGTCCTCCACTTCCCGAATTGCGAAACCTTCTTGAAGGCAGATACCGCAGTATTTCATTTTCTGCCTAAGAGTTTTTCCATTAAATTCTGATGAAACTTGTTTTTAATGAAGTAAAAATAGAATTGATGATTTATTATACGTTTCAATCAGAAGGCCAAAATCTTATTGAATATTGAAAATCCCCGATAACTTTGGCCGTCTTGACAAGTTCTTCGGAGGATCCGTTGAATGAGCGAAGTTAGAGCACATTCAAAGTCGAATTTTGTGATTAAAGGGTTCTTATATTGGAATGTAAAACCTTTATATCTGGTGTAACCAGGAAAATTAAGCTAGTCGGTAGCTCCCTGGCTTCATGAACGAAATTGGAACCTATAGAAACTGATAATAGCAATAGTGATAGTGATTTCACTCTATTGTTTTTTCATAAAAATGGCTTAATTTTCTTGTAGATTCAGTTATTCAGTGGCGTGTTTCGGATCAAAGTAAAGCCAGTTGGTGATAAGGAGAAAACCTCACATCTACTACCTTACCTATATATAGCATCACTACATGCCAAAGAACCCACCGAATGGAGCCATGAGTCAATAGCCAATCACTCCAGCTGGAATGAGGACCCATGGATCACGTTAATTAAGAATCTTATAAGCGATTAGCAGGAGCTTCGGTTTCGAGTAATATTACCATTCGTTAAATCTGAAAAAACTCTTTCACCCTGAAAAGAAAATCTAATGACGCGGAATCGGTTTACAGAAATCCAATGGTCTCCTAATTGCAAACTAACTCTCTGCAAGACGCAGAAAAAGAGAGGGCTATGAGAGCCAAAAGAGTCATTTCAAACTTAAAATATCCTGAATCTATCTTTTCATTCTTGGGTTTCTTTGTTTCTATAGAAGCAACTTACTCGATAATATTTAAGGAAAGCAATTTAAATGACTATCTATATTCACGACCCACTACGAAAAACTTATTCACAAAGCCAAGGAAGCAGAAAGAGGCGGCTCCTTGTGGAATGAGAAAAAAGATTGTCCGAAACTTCACATAAAAAAGACATTATTTACTGAAAAGGGTGTAAGCTATCTTAAATAATGAAACCAGTTAAAAGCAGTGAATTGGAGAGGCAGAGTTTATTATTAGATTTCCTGATAACTGGCTATTGATTATAGTCAATTACCGAAAGATTTGCGAAACCAGTAACATATTAAATTAAATTTAGACTAAAAACCCAACTCGGCAACGTGTTGTTGAGGACATAAAATTACTTTCAACTCTCCGCATGAAAATGTTCGAAACTAAGAGCTATCACTTCCAAAGCCGAGAAAAAGGATGGGAACTCTTCGACAAAGCGATTAATTTCCTTAGGTCAAAATTCCATTATTCACAGGATTAATGCAATCTGAAGGAAGCTCATCGGAAGCCAATTAGCGGCTACCATCTAGATCAAATGGAAAGTTTACCCAAACTCCTTGTAGGAAACGAAATTTATTCGATATCAACTACAATTCCTCTGGTCTATTATTATTAGAACTCGATAAATCATCTTATCTAAGAAGTTCTTCTACCAGATTTTGATATAAGTACAATTAACAATCTCTGCTCTTTAGGAGATATATTTGGCTCTATTAAGGCCCAAGTAACCTGGCTCCTATTAGATTATCAGCATAGAGTAGTGCTAAAAAATGTTGATCGAACTTGAAATACGGAAGTTCGCCATTTCTGAACATATATGGGCAATATCACAGCGTTTCTCTTTTCTTTCGGGTTGGTGAATGAATAAAGAGGCTCTATCCTTAAAAAAGTATTTAACTGGCTTCAGGGAAGCTGCATTTCAAGCAGAAAATGTTCAAATTCAAGCTCAACCCGAGCCTAATTCTCATTAAATATGATAAAACACGAAGACCTCCTGTGCGCAACCCACATGTCTATACTAGTAGTCCAAGAATATATAAAAAAATTTCTTCCTATGCTTTAAGTATTTAAAACATCCGTAACTGTGCTTGAAATTATCCAAGCGGTAGCCTAGGGCCTTTTAACAGAAGTCAAAATCAAAATATTTTATAAAAAATAGCAACTACATGCAATGGAGTTTAATTCGTCTTCTATTATTCATTGTTGTCTATGATTATTCTCTCAAATTTCTTCTTCTTGTGGCTACTTGTCCATCGTCTTGAAATTAAAGAGATCATAACTATTGCATAGGAAATAATACAATGTAAATATTAATACTAATCCTGATTTAATTTCGTGGTTCTAACAAAAGATAATTCTGTTCAAATAATGGAGTCTTGATTTAGATGCTTTTCCTAGCTTCACACATTCAAGAAGGTAAGCTCCTGATCGTACGTACATCCAATAGAATAGTAATTTTTCGCTTTTTCAAGATTAAATTCATTAGGTTATCTACCCGAAATCTAATAGGACTATCGTCTAATCTCCTTTTCTAAGACACCTTTTTCTTAATCTTGATTTATGAGGCGAGATAGCACAGAAAAATTTTCGCAATGAACATTCAGTCGTGATACGATTTTTCTCTACTACAAGCATACAATTGAAGGGGCAGAGAGAGCATTAACACTGACGGTGTATTTGATCTTATATCGTACATGAGCTTTTTTGCATTTTATTTATTTGACACTACTTAAAAAGAAACCGGATTTAGAAGTGATAAACCATAAAGCAAGCTTGAACCATGCAATCCTTTTAGTCTTTCCTAAGAAAAAACTTTTGTAATACTCTCGTCTACCACAAAAAGCCGAAACGATGACATGAAATACAAATTATTCGGCTTTATTAACTGCTTTCATGATATCTCCTCTAAAACAATCAAGTTATTGATACTTTGCTATTTTCATCACATTTTATGAACGAATTGAGCTAATCGTCTTTATATATTTCGCTCTTGCCTCGACGGCTCCAGAATTTATCAACTATTTGTTTTAAAGCTATTTATGGATAAAACTTCTTATTCATTCGAGACCTTAGGGATTGATCTAATATTTTCTATAGGAACTTTTTCTCAACTATATTTCTTTGACCCTTTGTTTCCACTAAGCTATTTCAACTTCCATTCATATCTCGCCGCTTGGAAAACTTGAAAAGTGAACGTATTCAGCTGTTCTTATGTCACTATAGAATAAAATGTCACTTCATTGAATGGCAAATCTAATCTTCTACCTGGGATTATTAGCCGAGTTCATTGTTTCCATAGTCATAGGAAAGGGCAGCTCTAAACTACCAATTTTACTGTCATAGAAGCTTGATATAAGAAAATTGGAAACTTTAACTAATTTCATTAGTGAATGCTGCTAAGCTCCTCAATAGCAGATATCCATAGTCATCGTCAGCGCTTTGGAACCAGAACACTGCTTTTTTTGCAAATACCTCTAATGGGTTATTTTCTTGTTTAATCAAATCTTCGGACTACTTAACTTTTTTCCAATTTGATTTCGAATTTTGATTTGTGTGTTCTTGACCATCAAAAACTATGATATTTTAATCAAGGAAGTTTTTGTAATATATTTCCATAACCCAAAATGTGAAAAAAATTAAATCACAGCAAGGGTATTTATTAGTTCCAGATTCTCAATGATTCCATAATCAACGTCAGAATTTGGAAAGTCGAGCATTCTCCTAATCATGGCAAATATTTACGCTTTGCTTGCCTTTAGCAACTACATCCAAGCCCAGCAACTTGAGAGCCTCCGGCGTCAATCACATCATCAAATTGCCTTCCCAAAGCCTCAGAAAGAGATACTCAACTTTCCTAAGCCACGGCACGCCCCTCACTTTTACCCGATATATACCTTCGACCGTGCTAGAGCTCAGAACACGCCGCATAGCAGGGGCTTCATTCACCCTCCCAGTGAGAAATCACTTCAACACCCAGCTATAGCCTCACTATGCCACAAAATTCGAGAGCTTGACCAAGCAATATTACAGGTCGAGCGCAAGGCTCATCAAGCCACGATAATGGTAATTAACTTTTTAGTATAGTCACCTCGTGGTCTCTCATAAGCTCCTAATTCAAGGCTCCCACAGAATCTCGCTTCGATTATCTAATCATTCTTTGATTAACCTTTATTCTATAGTTGTATCTCCTCAGATACTTTCAACTAAGAAAATAGTTTCAGAAATAGAATTCAATTATTTAGAATTTGTCATGTGATAATTAACCGAGGGAGGTGTCGCGCCTTGATAGAAGCTGAGTAGGGACCACGAGTTTTTCTGCTATATTTAGTTGGGATACATTTTTATTGAATTTTTAGAGTAAAATGTCAAGAGACGAGGGCTGGCCATATGAATTTCAAGAGCTCAGAGGTATCAAACGAGGAGATGGCGCAACTCAAAAGATAGAAGAAAGAACTGAAAGGAATACTTCAGAAGAAAGAGGAGATGCAAAATCAACAGAACGAAATTTAAAAAGAATAACCGAATTATTTAGATGTCCAAACTTCGGTTGTGGAAAAAATTATGGGTAATTATTGAGTCTCTTACTGCGAACTTATATGAATTAGGTCTGAAATCGCCTTAAAGCAGCATCTTAAGCTCAAACACAGCACGTAAAGCAGCAAATATAATCCTTTGTTAATTTGAATGAAACATGTTTTAATTTCCAGAGTTCTGTACGAAAATTTTCTCTTAAGCTCCTATTTTTCAATATTATTATTTCGCAGATTTAATCCATAATTGCATATCTATCTCCCTCATAAGAAACTTAATGTTCATGATTAATCACCTATGCATCCGCCTCTTTATGAAAAAAGCTGTATTATGTACATCTACCATTGTCATCACTCAAGTTAATGAAGAAAAACCGCGAATAATTTGAGTTATTCCAAAGTATTTAAGAGTTTTGAAAAACTGCAATTATAAGTAAGAATTTACACTTGAACACACAAGCATAAATAAGATTAGCAAAGTAATTAGCATGGCCACGTGCTAGCCAAATAGATTATAGCACCGAACTCTGTGATCAAAGGAAACAAACTGAATTCGCAAAACCTACTCAGGATATTCTTAACAATCGAAAAATATAATTTATTTACTGTCATCTTTGGTCACGGCTTGAATGGTATTTGTCTCTGTCTTAAAATCGAGTAATCTCACTGTTTTATCGTCTGAACCCGTTACTAGCTGCGTTCCGTCGCGATTCCAACTCACCGAAAAAACCGATCCTATCCAATTATTAGCTCCTCACTCAATTTATTTACCTTGATTAACACATGAATACCTCTTAACCAACCCTTTCGTGCGAATATCATATATTTTAACTCCATAATGATACCCGCTGCATGCAACGAGATCGCCCGTATTATTCCAATCAATACAATACGTATCTATCCTCCAACACAACATAAAGCAGATCCCATAACCACTTTACCTAGCTCGAGATCGATTGACAAGGTCCAAAGCAGCTGACGTTTAACTGGATCAATTGCATTTAAAAAATAAGCGGAGTGCTTCACGGCTATCAAATCTTTTCCAAATATCGGATTCCACCGACATTTTCCAAGTCTTACTGCAAAAATCATTTCACGTTCAGAGGCAGCTGTCTATTTATTTTTACGCGATTCAGTCTGTCCAGTTTTTATTATAGCATCAAGCTGGTTGGAATCCACTTGCGAAACGGAGAGTCCTCCCCATCCGTCCAACTCAGCAATGTATTGTCCATCAGGATTGAAGCTTAAGCTTGCAACGAAGCCTTGCTTACACAATTGAAAATAGGGACTAACGGTGTTTTCATACTTGTAAGAGACTCGTGCCACTGAGCTTTCTTAACGATTTTCGATTCAACACAATCAAAAAGATGATATTCTGTCACGTTCTGCAGAGGCAGCACCGCGGCCATCCCTCGGTATTCATTGTAGGCGATATCGCCTGCTCCTACTCCTTTGAAGGCTTAGTTCACGTGCTCTGAAGGAATGAGCATTTACTTTCTCCGCCATGGACAGCTCCATGTGAATAAACTCTCTTGCTCTGAATTCCCATCTGAAACACCTCGAAGTCAGCTTGGCCAGCTTCGTGATTGTGGTTGACTGATAGCAAGGTATTTGAACTCGGGATAGGCTTGATGAAGGTAAAATCTCCGCCTTGATAATGAAAATTGTACTTGGCTTGATGAAAAAGATACTACCACATTTGAGTTGAGGTCCGTTAAAGGGTTGGTAAGTCTCGTTAGTGTTTAATGATATGATACGGATAACGTTTGATGACCTTGAACACCATGCTATCTTAGTATCAGATTGATCATTGGCTGATGCGAAGATATTGAAGGTGAGATTCTGGTTTTGAGGGAAAAAAGAAATACTTTGAGAGAGTGAAGTTGACTTTGTGGCTGCTTCATCATGAATTCGGGACTTTTCAGGTTTGATGCTAATGGGATCGAGTGGAGAAATTGTTTCTGTCGCCATTTGTTGTGAATAATTTAATTTATTGACTCTGGTATTAAAGATTTGAATGTTTAATCTAAAGGAATGCAGGATTTATAAGGGAGAATTCTAGAAATATGCCCTTTGCATATTTCGAGGACCTGGAAGCTATTAGGAATAGTATTACAAGATATTAAACTCCCGAAATAGGATTCTAAGCGAAAATCACTGTGGTGGCAGGTTATAAAGTTTTTTCTCAAGGGTTAAATTAACAAAATGAGCATTCCTGATAGTGAGAAGTAGTGGAATGAAGAAATATTCTTTTAGTGGAAAGAAAATAGGGTTCCCAATTTCAATCATTTATTGGATTTGAAGTCTTGCTAATCAATCAGACCCATTGTGTAGGAAAGAAAGCGGATGAGTAAACAGCGTCCTCCTCCAGTATAAAAATGGCAGGCCGCTCGAGAATAGTAATCTTCAGTTCTTTGTTATGAACTACGAACATTTGAAATTTTCTTTCAAGTGAAAAACCAACGTTTTGTTTAATCAATTTCTGAGATTCGAAAATAATCACGAAGTTGAATGGATAAACTTATATTGCAGTTTCGTTATTTTATCTTGTCACTGGACCTGAAAAAGACCAAGAAAACTTCATGCAGCACGAGTATATGATTACTTTCGGAGCATCTCATTTTACGCACATTTCTATGTTTTTTCAGTCCAATTTTCAGGCATCTGAAAAAAGATTCCGAAAAATTTAATGCTTAACTCGTTCTTCAGACCTTTCTGACCTGATTACCTTGACTCTACGTTTTTCACAAAAAATCTGATACTACATAACAGAGCTGCCATAAGGAGGAACACCTTATGATACAAAATACGTGAGACCAAAACAAACGAGCACGGTTTAAATTGCGTATTGTCAAAGTCAACTCGCTGATTACCCTTCGAAAAAGCTTCCTTTTCCTAATTTTCATGTTTGAACTTCTCTAACTAGTCGATCCATAAAACGACACTTAAAAACATTCATATTCAATGCACCCTTTTGAAAAAACGCCATAAAACATCCAAGTCACATACTCCGACTAAAACAAAAATAACTTAGATTACATTCCTTCAAAACCTCCTCCACAGCAGCGAATCAGCTGATCTAACGCTGCTAGGGGCATCAATCCTCGAAAACAGTGTGATAGATTCTGAATTCCTGGATTACTGGTACATTAATTGTTTACTGAATGTTCTAAATTCACTGATTTTCCGAAAAAAATTTATTGCTACTGCTCCACACCGACACCTCCGCGAACCCTTAAAAAAGTTACTGGTTCCTGGCTCTGACCCACCTCAATTAAAGCGATAATAACCAGAAAGCAAATAGTTTCAAAATACTCAGAGAATAGATTCTCTCCTGCCATTAATTACAAAACCAGCCTTTAAAAACTTCTCATCTATCCTCCAACCCTCGCCTCCTTTATTAACAAGCAAATGTCAGCAATTCAACAGCCAAATAGACCTCATAACTCCTGCCAGAGAGGCCGGAAAATAACTCTTCCGCCAATAATCCATCCCGCCTCAGCGAAAAACTCTCAATCTGCCGCTCAATACTTCCTTATCACCAGGCCGGTCCCTGAGCAGCCTCGAAAACCTCTCGAAATAATTTTTTCGAGGCCTGAAACTCCGAAAAGTAGCACTCCGATGAATGTTTCTCAGATTCAACAAGAGCAAGTCGAACGGATTTTCTCCAAAGCTCGGTTCCGCACCGAAGGCTTTATGTCGCGAAGAAGAAACCTCAGAGAAACTCGAACTTTGACTGAAATGAGGTTCGGACATGAGAGCTCATTCATGGGACATCAGCAAGGAAGTTTTCGCAGCTTATGTGATTTGAGCAACCCAAAGCCGATACTGAAGAGGCCGAGTTATAACAGTAGCCAAGACTCGCAAAATTTGCTGGAAGATTTTGATTGTCCGGTCGGGATAAATATCAAGAAGGTTCACTTTTCGTTAACGAAGTTATAAAAGATAGATGAATGGCTTGTGCATTAGCATAGCCTAATTTTGTCAGAGATTTTTTGGTATTTGTTGCTTAATGCGAGCTTGCATTCATATGTATGTATATATGCAGATTTATAAGAGTTTTTTGTTTTATCGCGTCTTCTTGACTTGCATTTTAATAATACGAAAGTAGAGATTCGTGATTTCATATATTCAGTTTTTTATAAGCTTCACACTAGGCCAAACAAACCGTTTTTGTTATAGAAAGGAAGAATAAGAGAAATTTTGCAACTATTATGGAGACACAAAATGTGTGGTTATCTAGGAGTCTCATTCCTTCGTAGTCGGCAATTGCGCATATTTTCAAGCTCAAGTAGAAGTTAAAACGACGAGAGTTCGTCGAAATGAGCTACGAAAGGGGGTTTTAATGACTTTTGGAGCCGGATGTTCTCATTGCTCGTATTAAATTAATCAGTCCCAGAATATTTGAACTAAATTTCATCAGCATTTTCTGTTAGCACTTTTTACTCAAAATTCATTGAAGAAATCACAACTTCAGCTAGAAAACTACTATTATGCGCTGCTGAGATGAATTATCCGTCTTATAATGGAACACAGAAGCTGAAAATAGAGAAGCAAATTGCGAAGAGCATCCAAGAGAATTGCTGATTACCCAATCGCAGGTCCAGAAACCGCTCCAAATGTTCAATAACTCACTGAGCTTCAATCCACCTTAACGTTATGGGAAAAGTTATCCCAAAAAGACGCTTTGAAAAAGAAAATCTTCAAAAAAGTGATTTTGAAAGATCATCTTCTCTAAAGTTTGTAAATGCCGATCGCTGCCAAGAAATGCGAGCTAGAAAGGAGGTCACATTTTCAGGAATATGGAAGGCTAATTTTCATTTTTGAAAACGCTTTATTAGATCCTCAGAAATCTTATCATGGCGCTAGAATCTCTCAGTAATTTATAGAATGAGTCATTAAGAGAATTTTGCCCCAAAAAAAAAAGATTTATTCAAGAAAACTCGACAAGGGTCACTTTTCTCATGTCGCGACTCAGTTATTAGAGTTACTTGACGATCTTTCTTCAAATTATGGCCGAAGGACATCGCTATAATCAGTCCCAACCCATTGTTTTCTTGTTCATTTCACACTCACCTTCATTGGGAATTGTTGGGAAGTTATAGTTCGCGCCTTTTTACATTATTGATTTTCACGCAACCAAGTAAAATTGCTGATCAGATATGAATGTCTTATCGAAAATTGCACTAATTTCTCTGAAGCGAGTGAATAAACGAGCCAACCCGTCATTCTTATTCATTTTGATTGTAATTACATATTAATTTTCATCTTCACCAACAATTTAAAGATAATTTAGCAAACATCGAAATATATGCCTTATCAATCGATAGTTTAAAAACAAGAAATACAATGTTCGAATTTAAACTATTTGTTGGGTTATCTTATCGAATGCGAGGTATTCTTCATTACAATGTGAGCTGTAATTTCTTTGTAGCTGCTCACGAACCTCTTGGATGAGGGCCAGGATGAGATCCCTGGGAACTTCCTTTATCGGTTCTCATCTACCCTAAAAATCGTTGTATCATAAGTAAGTGTGATATTCTTTACCTGAATCGGAAATTGGGAGCTTACTGAGGTTTTCTTGGGTGACTGTTGTTCTGGACAGAATTCTCTTTTCGAGAGATTCTCTCGTCATCATAATCGGAATTTCGAATATCCAGTAAAACCTTTGCAAAAACGAGAAATACCCTCTCAAGTTTCTGGTAGCGTTACCTCCTCTCGCAGCCGCATTTTTCACAAGCATTTTTTGTAGTTTATCGACATTTTCCTGCTTTCGAAATGCATCGTTTGAAATCATTTATTTGTTAGTGTCTTTCTTCAACACATACTTTCGCGGTAGATTATGCCCTGGATATAGCTGCAGATTGAAGGTCAGCGGGATATTGAATCTTGAGATTGGTTTTTGAGCCTGCAACCGCATCATCAGTTAATCCTCTTGAAAGAACAAAAAATGAAATCTTGGTTTAGAAAAATTATGGGAGCGCTTCTAGACGTTCGTCTCTGATACAAGGAGAAGTCTTTCCTGCTGCTGTTGCTCTTTTTGGTTATGGAATCTTTCCAAATTCCTAATTATTTCTCTCTTTTTTTTGAAATATGACTGATTTTTGTTCCTGAGAGCCAGACCTGAACCTCTACTTGCCGACCAAAATGCTCTTGAGAGGAAGGATACCGAAATGATTCCATCCTCAATGCGGAATTTCCAAACCAATCAAAGTGATCTTGAATAATTTGACAATCGAGTAAAAAAACTCCTCTTTGGTGCCGTATGAGTGCCTGTGTCCTTCATTATTTCGTTGACAAATCTCGTGGGGCAATCTTGCTCATGTCCTCTTCGCAGTTTGCTTCTCTTTTTCTCGATTGAGGTGTTTCATCATGACTCGAATAATTTTATTCAGAAGAGGAAGCAGCCTTAATTTTGTTCTTCAAGAGCAGACCAACGAAGTTAACTAAGAATATGCCTTGCGTGATCTTTCTATCAGTAATCAAACGCTGTTCCGCAATGGTAAGCTCACCGTAACATTGGTTGGGGTCGGAACCAGAAGCTTATATAAGAGAAAACGATTTTAAGAACCTTCAGAAACATCACACTACATTAAACAGAATTTTGTGTTTTAGTAGGTTTTATTTATGAAAATCACCGAAGTAAGTTTAAAAATAGTTATTTCAAGAAATCTTTGAGAGATTCTCATATATATTTGAATAAATTCCCTCGGATGGTTATCATAGAGATAGCATAATCTGAGGAAAAAATCCACTTAAAATGCTGTGATGACATCTTTATCTGTCGCTCAGTATCGATTTTCGAGTAAAAGGCATGAAAGGAGTAGGCTTGAAAAAAATCAGATTTCACCTCTGAACAAAAAATTTAGTGGCCGTTAGTAATATCTGGCTTTTAGTCAGTTCACGCAAATTAGGACTTTAGAGAGTTATCAAATTAAGACTTTGGAAAGTTTGATGAATTACTTAAGGAATAAAATTTATTCACTCTCGAATCTCAAATCTCAAATCCCGAAACAACAAAGCTAACAGAAAACAAGAAAATGCTTCCAAAAAACAATGAAAAAGAGGATAAGCAGTTTACTATCCCTCCCAAGACCAAGCTCCTGAATTTCGGGGGGATATAAATTCCGACCTCTTCAATGACCCAATTCATTCAACAGCCGAAAATGGAACATCTTCGCTCAAGCGAACAACTTGCGCTCGGAGTATCTGGAAGGTTTAAACTCTTTTACGAGGAAGCAGCAGAGAAAGTCTCATATTTAATTAGTAAGGCATGGCAATAAATTTATTTCCTATGTTAGACTTGTTTTAATTTTTTTGTATCTAGATAACCATATCACCAGTCTTGATTTCAGTCCTAATGGGGAGACCGTAGCGACTATTGCCTACTATGGAACATGCTTAATATCCGATGTAAACACCGACAGTTATCGCTTCCACCTCAACATGGAGATGAAAAACAATTTTGGCTATGGTAAGTAATATTTTTTGAATATCTAGAATATTCAAAGTCCTTCTTTCCTCTAATGTGACCAGATTTATTCGTCGCACTTTTTGTTATAATATCTTGACAGCATCAAAATTCTCATACTGTTATAATTACTCGTTAGATAATTGGAATCGTTGCAGATGGAGCTCTAATCCTGATGAGCCACTATTATATGTTAAGTATGATTGGAGACTCCTTAATATCCTAGATGTTGAGAAGCAAGTTCTCATTTTGAAGAGTCAGGTTGATATTGAGCCTCAATCATATAGTAAGTACAACTAATTTTAATTTTTTTCTTCTTTCAATTGGTAAGAGAATTAACCGTATTATGTTTTACCTCTTCTTATTCTTGTTTTATTTGACATTCATAACTGTTAGGGTGGACAAACTGGATTGATGTGTGTCAGAGCAATGGAAATATGTTGGCTGCAGGTAGCACGGATAAAAATGTGAAGATATTTGATAAACGAGAATCCAAGATTGTCCAAACTTTTGATGGTATTCACACAGGTAATATTGTTTTGTTTAATAAATCCTTCCTGACTTCTAATTGCTATTTTCTAGGCGATATCAATTGTGTGAGATGGAGTCCAAGTGGTGATATGCTCGCAAGTGCTTCAGATGATAACACAGTAGCGCTATTGGACTTCAAGACTAGCAAAAAGCTTTATACTGGAAACACCTCAGACGGGAGTAAATTTACACTGTTTGATTAATAAAAGCTATTCTCACCAATTTTAGAAGCAGCAATGTCTGTTTGCTTTATTTGAGAGAAAGCTTCAGAGTCAATAATCACAGAGGAGAAAGCAACTACAACAAAAGAATTGGAAGAATAAACCTGAGTTACAACGAGTTTATGATACTTTAGAGCTGCATATTTGTAGAGAATGAAATTGGCATACATTCTTCCAATCTGAAAACAAAATTTCGTAAGGAAACTGAGAACTCATCAAACCAGAAAAACATCAAATCAGCCTCTTGGAAAATTTCTTCAGTGTTCTTAATCGCAAAA
>ENA-UOTX01000169-UOTX01000169.1-compost-metagenome-genome-assembly--contig:-NODE-169-length-72361-cov-11.561936_pt1 | contig 72361 bp, 54 predicted proteins | sample MGYA00238143_ERZ746982 | MGnify/ENA primary metagenome ERZ746982 (study PRJEB28758, sample SAMN06268862) | compost metagenome | isolation source: single cell | place: USA: California, Emeryville, Joint... | reverse complement strand
TCTTGTAAGCATCGAGAAAAAGTAAGATTTTCTTTTTAGATATGCTGCGAAATAATAAAAATTTAATCTATTCTCAACACCTGCCATGCCTAATAATGAGTGATATCCCACAGAGTAAGTAAAAAATCTCTCAGGTTCATGGAATACATAGCACTGCCTATGGTGATTTATGGTACATATGAAATAAATAAGCAAACTGATTCTATTCTAAAGCAAACTGATTCTATTCTAAACTAAACTCTTCCGCTTGACAATTATTAAATCGGATTCCTGGTTTCTCGCCATCCTTTGTAAACTCTTGTAAAAAAATATCATGCGTAACAAGCGCATAGGATTTATGTGCCCCTTCTGATTGTATTATCCTGCTCACCGTTCTTTTCGCTTCTTGAACTCTTTCGCTAAAATTTTCAAGCGTCTCCGGGAACAAAGGGGCTGTCTGGAGCTTGCCAAGAGCAAATCCTGCTAATTTCTCAAGCTCAACGATGTTTTTTCGAGCAGCTTCTTCTAAGATTGACAGGATCCACTGATCGTCTCTGAGGAAGCTCAAGTACCACAATTCTGGTCTTTGTAGAGCGTCGATAGCTCTAAAATCGACATGATTGAAAGTTCTCTTCGTCAAGTGGTAGTTTCGTGCTAATTCTCCAGAGCACGATAACCATTCACTCAATGCTGGAAGTGCGATAAATTTGGGGTTTCCGCGATTGTTTTTGAAAATCAAAGTAGCTGTTTGTAATGCACGGACGAGAGGAGAGACGAAGACAATATCATAAGGCTTGTTTTGCAATCGGAGAGAAAGCTCTTGCGCTTGCTTGATGCCAGTTTCTGTTATTTCCGGATCAATGAGATGTGGATTGAATTTTATCTTATCAAAGGGAGATTTGCCCTCTGCGACGTTGAATTTGGATTGGGCATGCCTTATAAGGGTTAGAGCGAGTTTTCGTTTGCTTGTCATATCCAAAATGCCTGGCTAATATAATCTTATTTAGCGAATGCAAAATTTGGGGTGAATTCTCGAAATCAAGAAAATCTACTTAAAATAACAATCTTTTTCAGTATTCTTTCTCGCAATTTTATTGCGAAAAATCAACCAGATAGCCCTCAAAGGATCATCTGGTCGATGCAGTAAGCTGTATAATCGAGCGTACTTTTTTTTTCGCTTCATAAAGCCATTTTCACGCTCGGGGTCGAATAACCAGGTTGATTACAACGAATACAGGGCATTTTATATCAGAACGTTATTTTGTCAGAAGCAGGCTTTCTTGTTTAATCGAAGAAAAAACTCCATGAATCACGTTAGGGTAATTATCAAATAGCTGCACAAAATTTCATAGCGTTGAGTTGATTAATCTGTTAATATCTGTTTGATATCTAAAGAACGAAGGAATAATCTAATTTAGACTATTTTTTTCCCTAATCTGCCTATAAAATAGGAGAATGACTGCCCAAATAACTTGCCATTCTTTACAATCAGCATTTCCTTTAATTGAGTAACTAGGAAAAGAGAAATTTTCGCTCTTTTGTCACCATTAGATCTGAATATCAGAAATCTAGACCAATTTTCTTACAATAATATTTTCAAAATTTTTTTGAGTGGAGCACATACATCACAAAGCTCAAAAAAAAAAATAAAATTAAAAATAACAAGATTTTCCTCCATTGTCAATTAGAATGAGATTAAATCTGCTAAGTCATCAGAAAGTAGCTGCCAACTCTCTGTTACTCTTATCGAGAGGTTCAGAACCTGGGCAGGCATCTCTCGCCAGAGCCTTACATTTTTTTTCCTACTCTCCTTATTGCTGACAAGATAAAGCGATTTGTCTAAATAAATTTAATGATATCTACCGTTGAATTCTTAGACCCTGAGCTAAACGTAAACTCGCTCTCATTCTTAACAAATCTGTCTGGGAGCTCATATAGAACTGATGAATCAACCTCTTTGGAAGCCGATAGAGGCGTATGAGGGCAGCAAAATTTTTTCTTAAATTTCACTGGTGGGAAATTCTTGCCCTTAAAAAGGAAAAGCAACAAAACGCCGGAATTATACCTTCATCCATTGAAGTTTGTGCATAAGAGCGTTAGATATGAATAGAAGATACTTTTGCATTTGAGACGAATACATAGCGTACTCAAATCGAGCTAAAAAATTAATGTGACACTGGTCGAGACCGATATCGATATTCAAAAAAAAAATTAATTCAGATAAGAGTACCTCAAACCCAATTTCTTTTCAAAATATCACACTAATAGTGCGTTTGAAGAGAAATAATTTAATTTTTCCTTCAGAAAACTTAGGTACATATAACTATGAATATACAAGGCCGACCGAGCAGTAAACTCCTCCAATTCCTCTTCCTTGTGCTTACCTTCCATGCTTTTCAACCAATTTTTAGCGCATACTGAGTTTGACAAACTCATCGAACTGAAAGATCTTAAAGCCCAAATCGACAGTCAGAAAGAAGTCTCAAAAATCCCTCTTATCGGTAGTTTGATCAATCACAAAGACCTCGAGCAGCCCCTGCTCAACGAAGGTTATAAAAATCGCAAAGTCGAAGTAATAAGATCCTTTCTTTATAGCGTTCAGTTGCTTATTCTTCTTCTAAACTAGAGTCGTTGGTCCGGTGCGCTCAAAAAGATATTTAGAGGACCACCCGTGTCGACAGAAGAGCGAAGGGTTTACTTCGACGGCATTGTGAGCCCTCCTAACTATTTCGAAAACATTGTGAGGAATCAGAAATATACCGTGTTAACCATCGTGCCAGTGGTCCTATACGAGCAGTTCAAATACTTCTTCAATCTTTTTTTCCTCCTTATTGCGCTATCCCAAGCCGTCCCTTCACTCAAAGTTGGTAATTACCTTCAATAATAGGAGTTTTTTTACGAAATTTGTAAATCTCTTCAGGTTATACCTTTACTTACGTCGCCCCTCTGGCATTGGTGCTTTTCCTGACCTTCCTGAAAGAAGCTTGGGACGATTACAAACGATACCGCCGAGATAACGAAGCTAACTCTCAAAAATACAAGTAAATTTAACAACACACCTCAATCGTTTCAATATATATATTTCCTCGCAGCGTATTAACAAGCCGAGCGCCAATACCAACGAAAAGCTCAGATCTGAAGGTTGGAAACATTATCGAAGTCCACGCGAATCAAAGAATCCCAGCTGATTTGATACTTCTTTGGACAAAGTAAGTTTTTATCTTTTGTTAACCTACAATATCCTAATCATCTCCTAGCGACCCTACTGGTGCTGTTTTTATTCGAACAGATCAACTGGACGGAGAAACCGATTGGAAGCTGAGGTAACTTGTCAGATAAATAAGCATAGCTGACGATGTTACTTTTTTTTTAACAGAAAAGCTGTTAGGTACACACAGAATTACGCTGCTACCAGAAATCTCTATACTCTTGCTGCGAATCTCCGAGCGGGCCCCCCAATTGAAAACATTTACGAATTTACTGGTCTATTCTCTGTAGAAGGAGAAATGGGGAACGGATATAGAGAGCCTCTGTCTTTAGAAAATACTATGTGGGCGAATACTGTGCTAGCAGCTGGAAAAATCTATGGTATGGTCATTTACACCGGAAAAGAAACCAGAATGGCGATGAACTCTCGTCCTGCTAGAACAAAAGTAGGTACTTTGGATAACGAAATCAACTACCTCTCGAAGCTGCTTTTCGTATTGATGGTCATCCTTTCTTTGATTCTGGTTGTCTGCCAAGGGTTCGGAACCAACTGGCCGGTCACGTTCTTCAGATTCTTGTTGCTGCTTTCAGGAATTATCCCTATCAGTGTCAGAGTCAACTTAGATTTCTCAAAGCTCGTCTTCTCCTACAAAATTAACAATGACCAGGATATCGAAGGTACAATCGCGAGAAACTCGACGATTCCTGAAGAGCTTGGACGTATTCAGTTCTTGCTGACTGATAAAACAGGAACGCTCACTCAAAACGATATGGTCTTCAAGAAATTATCGTTAGAGTCAATACAATTCAGTTATGAAACCATGTCGGAAATGGAAAGACTCCTGAAGAAAAATTGCGCCAAAGGACCAGGCCCAATGAAAGATGTCGCTGAGCGAATCGAGGCTGAGGCCAGAAAAGACCCTGAGGGCGTCAAAAAGATCAAAAAATTCAGAAGAGACAAGGAAGTCGTCCTTAGAGACCTTATCACAGCTCTTATTCTCTGCCACAACGTCACTCCTACCGAAGAAGATGGTGTTAGAGGCTTCCAAGCAAGTAGTCCGGATGAAATCGCCTTGGTGAAAATCGCGGAAAGTATAAGAATGAAGCTGTTAGCAAGAGACCAAAACTCTATCACCATTGAAAACGCTGTCGGTGTCGTTGAGAGATACGCGATTCTCGCAAACTTCCCTTTCACAAGTGAGAGCAAACGCATGGGAATCATTTTACGACATGAAGAAAGCGGAAGAATAATATTCTATTTGAAAGGAGCTGATACTATCATGAAATCAAAGGTGCCGGAATTCCAAAGAGGTTTCCTTCTTGATGAATGCGAGCAACTCGCATCAGAAGGTCTTCGTACTCTTGTCATCACGCAGAAATACCTCATGAAGGAGGAATACGAAGAATGGAATGAGCGATTCATTGATGCCAATGCTCAGATGGTTGGACGTGAGGTCGCTGTCAGGAAATGCATAGAAACCTTGGAGCATAACATGGAGTTTTTAGGTATCACTGGCGTCGAAGACAAACTCCAAGAAGATGTTACAGTAACTCTGGAATCGCTTAGAAACGCTGGTATCCAGGTATGGATGCTGACTGGAGACAAGGTCGAAACCGCTACTTGTATCGCTATCAGTGCTGGTCTCAAATCCCGCTATCAGACCCTCTTCACAATGAGAGATCTTGAAGACCCACTTCTTATCATGAACCAACTCAACGAATTCAGTGCGAAAGATGATTGCGTGCTTATTATCGATGGTACTACGCTCAAAGCAGCTCTCGAACACAATGAACAGTCATTCTTCGGTATCACAACAAAAGCGCCAGCGGTCTGCGTCTGCCGTTGCTCTCCCACTCAAAAGGCAATGATTACTGAAAAGATTAAAAGTTACACAGGCCAGAAGACCTGTGCTATCGGTGATGGAGGCAATGATGTCGGTATGATCCAATCTGCTGACGTTGGTGTTGGTATCGTCGGAAAGGAAGGTAAACAGGCCGCGTTAGCTGCAGATTTTAGCGTTCTGAAGTTCAAATACATCAATAAGCTCTTCTTGTACCATGGTCGAATGGCATACAAAAGAACTGCGGTCATGTCTCAATTCATTATTCATAGAGGCATGCTGATCTCCATCATCCAAATGATATTCAGTTTGATGTTCTATTATGTCTCAATTCCAGTCTACAACGGAATGCTTTTGCTGGGATACGCGACCATCTTCACTATGTTCCCCGTCTTCTTCTTGGTAATCACAATACTTTTTCCCTCAAGCTCTAAATGATATTTCACTTAGATTTTCGATGAGGATGTACCTGCTCAGGCCGCGCTTGAGTACCCTGCCCTTTATAAGACCTTACAGAAAGGAAGAGAGTTGACCATGAAAACTTTCCTCATCTGGTCATGGAAAAGTCTTTATCAAGTAACAATTGCTTGTCCTCGAAACTGTATCTAACCAAACCTTAATTAAGGGATTCGTTATTATGCTTATTGGAGTTGCTGGTTTCGATGAACCTTGGGTCAACATCGTTTCCATTACTTTCAGTGCTTTGATTTTGTGTGAGCTCTTGAACATTTACTCTGAGGTAAAGAATGCATTTGAAAATGTTTTTCTGAGGGTTTCTTTGACTAGGTGACGAAGCTTCATCCTGTTATGATCGTATCGCAGGTCGGCACATTCATTACTTATTTCTTGACAGCGTTACTGTTGCCATCGGTTGACTTATCCTACATTTTCGACTTAGCGGTTATTGTGAAAATTTTGATTATCGCGTTGGTAAGCTGGCTTCCTCTCCACATCGTGAAGTGGTTGGTAAGGAGATATGCTCCTACTGAAAATGAAAAGTTGATGAAGAGAATGCGCATCAAGAAATAGGTCATCTGATTGATTTTGCTGTATCAAATCAAAATTATTATTCTCTATATATTTCCAGATTATCTCGATGAAAACAATTCATTAACAGATTACATTTTCTTGTTTTAGGTCGAATTTATGCCTATTTTTATTTGTACAGCATAAACAAAGAAAAGATTAAACTTTCTCATAAGGCGATCTGTTAAATATTTTCACCTTCATGAGGCTTATTCACAGTGATACGAAATTCACATTATTCTGCTGGCTTCTTTATTTGCACCAAGAGTATGCGATCATCAGACTAGTTCATTATGCTCACAGTTCTTTCATTTCCTAAAAGCAATGAGGGTTATGAGGTTATTGGGCCTGGGAATTAAGTGATTTTGACAAAACTTAACTTGTTCTAAATTCAGATATACAATAAAGCGATTAAAATTGCGAATAGACGGCATGGCAGATAAGCAAAATAGCGAAGTGATTGATAAAGCAGGAACATCAGGCGCTGGAGAGATAGGGGATGCGTCTTCTGAACCTACTTTTGTAGAGAAAATGAAGACTTTTGGAGCATTGGCGCTTAATTCACATGCATTGGTTGGAAATTTTTTAACTCTTTTCGATGAGAGATATGAATCAGAGCTGCCACCGAATCTCATAGATGAGCGAAATCGAGCAGAGCAAGTTATTTTCTGGAGTTCAGTGGGAGGAAGGATCTTCGCCGTGAGTCATGTTGCAAGGAAACTAAGCATTCTAAATGGATTTCCATTCAATCCGATTAGAGATGGAGGCGTTCTTTTCGTGGCATTGGGAGCGTTGTTTTTATGTGACACAGTTCCGATATCGTATTATTTCCCGAGGTTTGAGCCTGCATTGATCAAGCGATTTGAAAAGAAACAGATAACAAAGGACCTTTATGCAGAGACGGAGTTGAATCAATTTAAGGTTTGGTATTACACTGCACTGTATTAAACAGAACGAATTTCATATTGTGGGATGTAAATTCCTCATTTATTGTGAATAGGAGAGTTGTACCTACCGATTTCATATCCATGTATTTAACTTCGAAGAAACAAACCATAAGGGTAGCATCTCTCTTATATTATGTGTGAAGAAATTATCTTTGAGGATTGCTATTGGCAACGAATACACTAAGAAAATTCATTCTTCTCATTAACCGATGACCACCAATTACTAATTCTCATAAATTGGCTTAAGATTATGATAGTATCTTAGTGGGCAGATAAAGATGATGATGCATTATTGTTTAAATGAAGAGATTATTAAGAGTAAAAGTTATTGGTGCTAACAGGAAAATCAAGTTAGATAATTCTTATTTACATGAACGACATGAAGGAACAGAAGAATGCACCTTCTTCCAACTGAAAAAGAGCCTTGAATAATCGTTTTGACAGTTCTATCATTCGCTGATTTTCATTAACTTGTGAATGAAGAACATTCTTCAAATTAATTAGTTACTCTATCTAAAATGAGAACAATAAGCGGGAAAGATCTAATTAGAACTAAAAAACTAACAACACGAAACACAATATATTATGGTGAAAAACCAAAACAAGCAAGACAAAGAGGAAATAGTCATAGCTGGAGAGGAAGAGGCTGCATCCTATGAGCCTGCTTTCGACAGCAAAGCGAAATATTTTGGGGTTTTAGCACTCAATTTTCACACGTTGTTCTGGAATTTTATGACTCTCTATGACAAACGATACGAGAAAGAGCTTCCTCAGAATATCAAGCATGAGCGCGACACTGCAGAGTCAGTTATCTTCTGGAGTTCGATAGGAGGAAGGCTTTTTGCAGTGACTCACGTCGCAAGAAATCTCAGCTTTCTGAATAGCTTACCTTTCAAACCACTGAGGGATGTGCGAGTAGTTTTGGTGGCATTGGGTGCTCTATATTTGTGCGATGTGCTTCCGATATCGTACTATTACCCGAAGTTTGAAGATATGCTGATTAAGCGTATCGAGACGAAAGAGATTACACATGATTTCGAGAAGGAGACAAATCTGAGTAAATATAAGCTCTGGTATTATAATGCATTCTTTTGAATGGGCTCAATTACTGTTATGTAAATTCTAAGGAGTTTTGAAAAAGCAAAAAACTAGAACTGCACTAGGCGGTATTATCTATATGTAAAAGGCCTGAATTATCAATAAAAACCCATATTAAATAACAGTTTATCAGTTCTGAAGGGTCTAAGCGTGAAAAGTCCGCGGTGACAATTGAATTTGACTTCATCGCTAGGTTAAATTGATAATGTATGAGGCTAATGCAGGAAATGTGAAACTACAACGAGAGCTCACGCTAACAATGGATTGTGGTCGCTCAGCCATAATGCGTTAGATAATTTCTGATATGTACAAAAACTAAATCAGCATTGATTTATATCTGTTTACTGTGTTAGAATATCCTAATGTATTCGATGTTAAGCTATCTGACAAGATTAAATTAATATATAATAAACTCGTCATTTTCTGCAGGCAATAACCGAAAATGGACTCGAACTTCCAAACCCAGCGCAAAAAATGGATAGCGCAGATCAAAGAAATTTTATCAAAATATCCGAGTAGCCAATCTCATTCTCTCCGAAAGCAGCATCTGAATTTTCACTTTTCGATTTCATTTAGATCTCAGCGAAAGAGAACAGCTGAGGAATGCTGAACTCCAGGAGCAGGAAGTTTTCGAGGAGGCCCAAAACTCTCGAGTTTATTCCATAACCTTGATCCTGTGCTTAAACCTCTTCTTTTAGGAAGATTTTAAGCGTGTGTATAACAAATTACTTCTCGCAAAGATGAAAACTCTCAAAGACCAGCAAAAAAGTTACATTGAAAACTAGTAAGTTGACTATTGTCTCCTAAATGTCATTCCTTGACCCATAAAGCCAAACTAGAAGTCAGCCTGATGAATCGTTAGACACATCGCTTTCTCAGAGTGATTTTACGTCTTCGTACCAACCAATGGACTATCAGATGAAAAGTTACGGTGAGCCTTCTCGAGGAAGTAGCATGCAGGGCTCTAATCTCACAAACATCAACTATATCAAGCAGCAACAGCAATACCAACACCAGCAACCTCAGACTCAAACACAGCCTCAATCTCAACCACAGTATATGAACGCGAAGCCTTCGCATGTGGTCACACGCTCTCAAAATCAGCCTCAAATGGATCCACACATGATGCATCAATCGCAGACACAGTTACCGGGACAGCCACAGAATTATAATCAGTATAACCCAAGAGGAGGAATGGTGAGTCAACCCTCTAAAGAGGGAAGTTATGATAGAATGCAGGACACTGCTCGCACTCAACTGGGCGCTCAAAACCAGATGCATGGTCAGAAAGGACCGATGATGTCGAATCAGGGTTCTCTAGGAAGACCTCAGCAGGATAACATGCATTTTCCACAGCAGAATCTTCCGCAAGGTCGACCGACCTCGCAATATCAAACGAATGATGGATACCAGCATCAGCATCAGCATCAGCAGCAGCCGCCCCCGCTGCTTCAACAGTCCGTGCTTAGTGAAAGTAATTGATTGAGTTTAAAGATATTAAAATCATTTTTTGATAGAGGCCACGAGTTTAGTGGCATTCATTAAAAAATACGAGCAGGTAGCAAGCAAATTGTTGAACATGTACAAGGAAAATTTTGCACAAACTAAAAAACCGGATATAATGGCCCTCATAACTCTGGTAAGTGCGCACTGCAGAACGAATGTCCTGACTTTTTAAATTCAACTCCTTTAGTTAGAAGGGTGCCTTAAGAATGACCCTCAATTGATTATGAAGCTCAAGAACTACGAAGCTGGTCTTGAATTTGTGAAAAAGCAGATCGAGATGAATATCGTAAAGAATGCTGCGAATATGATAACCACTCATGGAGAATATAAAAATTATAAAAAGCTCGTTTCTGCAGATAAAAGAGACCCAAACTCAGCCAAAATCTCAGCACTAGTAAGTTACTCTCTGCCTGGTCAAAAATTCAACTGGATGATTTAGTTAGAATGCTGTGAAACAAAGAGCTACGATAAACTTATTGATTATATCTCAGATCTTGAACAAATAATGACTCGATTAAAACAAGAGGAGCAAAAAGCTCAAGCAAGCACAGTAAAACGCATTCTTAAGCTAAATGCTGGATGATACTGAGTAGATGGGCGATCCTAATTTTTTGCAAGGGCCTTCCCAACACCCACAGCAAATCGCTCCAAACTCAATGATAGGAGCAGGCCCCCAAGGTTATCAGACCCATGTTCAACATCCCCAGCAGCAAGGCCCTACAAAAATGATGCCTGGTAGAGGAGTAACTCCTCAAAAAATCGTTCCTGATATGGGTACAATGAGCAGCCAAATACAGCAAAAACCGATTCTGTATATATCTTTTCCCCCAATTCTGTCTGAAGCAATGATTTTAATAGACCACCTACTAGTATGCAAGCAGACCGAAGTATCCCTTCTAAAGGTTATACTCCTGGGCCTGGACCAACTCAACAGCTTCAGAATACAAGAGTGATGCAGGAATCGCCAATAAAAGAAATTCCGTTGGCTCAGCGGCCAACTCAGCAGATGCCAATTGAGCGAGGGAATATTCCTCCGCAGACTCTTCGACAGCCGCATCTCACCCAAGGTGGTCCTACCAACATTCCTCCAATAGACAACAAAGGAACTCATCTTCCCACACAAAGACTTCCGCAAACCACAATGCCTCAAACCATGTCTGGCATTCTCCCAGAACTTGAGCAAGCACCTTACGTTCAAAAGAAAGTTACAAGGCAAACAGCAAATGGGGTAGCAGCTCCTCACCAACTGCCTCAACAAGTTCAACAAATCGCATCGAAAATCCCAAACGCAGGAGATGGGATGTTCCTTTCCCAGCAAAAAGACGTACAAACACTACAACAGAAGCTCCAAAACGTAGAAAAGACCGCACAGAGGACACAGGCGAAAATGGAAGGTGATAATGCATTTTTTTCAACTTCTTAATTATTTCAAAGAGACGAAGCAAAGTTACAACCCAGCTGATTTGAGTTCTCAAAGAATGTTCAGAAATATACAAGAGTTCCTCAGAGATCCCTATAATCCCGAAACACCTAGCACAAAGGCCATACTTGGCTCAAATCTCACTCTAAAAGAGGAATCGACGTCAAGTACCTATGGCGATGAACCGTACAAGAAACATCAACCGAGCCCTGCAAACCCAGAGGATCAAAAGAATGCTATAAGGCAGGTATTGGCTGCTTTTCATGAAAGAAACCAGAAGGAGGTTCAAAAGCTAAAAGCGAAAGGTTATGCCTTGAAAGAGTATCGAGACAGCAAAGATTCATCAGAATATGAGTTTTTCCGAGGTAAGCTACACCACTCTCCTTTGCATTTTTAACTTACAATGAATTCGTTCATAGAAAAGAGACCTGACTGGACGATCACAATGATTATTCCTTATGCAACGCATTTACCAATTCAAATAAAGAACTGTAAGAAATCTCCCTTTTGGCACAAGACAAAAAATTAATAATTTTCTTAGCCGCTGATGCTTCGGATGTAAAACTACAAGAACACTTAAAGGCAAGAAGGATTTGCGATGCTGTTCTCCAGTATTTCGCTTTTTAACTTCAGTTGTTTCAATCGCCGTTGGAAGTAACGTGTCTAATTCGTATTCTTCAGGATAGTGGTTTTAATATAAGGGTTAACTATTCTTTTTTTGTTCAGGGAATGGTTGCTAATTGCTTATTTTCGATTGCATCAATAGATATATATATAGCGCAATAACATAATCCTCTATAATTGAATAAAATAATTTCTGAAAGAGTGTTATGTTCAGCTCGAACCTCAGATTCTCTGCGTTTTAGTTCTCGAGTTATAAACGGGTTCTTTATTATGATTTATTCAGTCCTCATGTATTTTACTCCGTTTTTCAACGATTCCATTAATATAATGAAGCAAAAGAAATTGATTATAGACTGGTCCACCTTTGGAATAGATATTTAGCGCTTATTAAAATAAAAAACAGAAAAACTAGCTTCATGAGGTAATACAGCCCACTCTTTTCTCTTTTGAGTTGGAATTGCTTTTGTCTCAGATGATAATAAACGGAGGAGAGCAAAAATCTTTTCGGAAGATGCCATATGCGGTGATAGACAGTGTCAAAGGAAAGTCCCCTTTCAATCAGTTTTAATGCGTTGCTAGACTCGTATTGGAATTCAGGCTTCAGCTTCTTTAACAGGTCGGTATTGTCAATCATTAATTGCACCATATAGAGCGTCATATTGAAGGTTAGGCCATACAGCGGCAATTCATTCGGCAAACGGAATTTATAGTATTCGCTATGTTTCATCCCATTGGTACCCCAGCGAATCAGCATCCCTTTCAACCCTTTGGTATTTCCTAAAGCTCCAATGGACGGTGTCGTGTCTTGCACCATTATCAGTCTGGAAACCAAGTCAGGACTCAAAAACTCCTTCAGAGGGACCCAGAAAACGGAATCGACTTCAGATTTGCTTAACTTGAACTCGATATTATCTTCAAGAGATAGGGATAGAAATACAAAGGAGCTTAAGTATAATGAACCTCCGCTCGTTGGATAGCAGTAGAAATTGCGTGGTAACTTTCCAATGCAAGCAAATTTTTTAGAATCTCTCAGGTTAAGTCCAATCTCTTCGTCAACTTCGCGCAATACAGCTTCAAAATCAGTCTCATCGTTGTCGACTTTTCCTCCAGGAAAAGCGATCTGACCGCTATGACGATCTCTTTCGTTTACAGCGCGTCGCATATATAGAAGCTCGAACAAATGGTCATCTGCTGAGAATTTGGATGTTTCACAATATTTTTTGAAAATTCCGCTGACATTAGTGTAAGGGGTCACTCTTTCTCCAATCGGACGGTCGATTGGAGGAAGAGTTTGCAGACCAGTCCCTTTGAAAAGTTTTGGATTGAGTCTGAATATCATCGCAACTGCGGACTGTCGTTTCTTTCCGACTACATTTTTCTCGTCTCTCAGGGGCAATTGCTGGATGGTTCGCATAAAATCATTGAAGATGAGGAGCTCGAAGCTCGAATGATACTGAGGCGATTGGCGAGTTTCTGTTGTTGCTGTTGCTTGCATCTGATGTAAATTAAATCAGTCTTTTTTGCAATTCTTATCCGATTTATTGATTATATCACAATATATATCGTTTGATGGTGAAAATGAAATTTTGTTGTATCAGAAAATTGTGATTCACTAAGCACTTAAAGAAGCAACGTTATCGTCCTCAAAAGGCATTAATCTGGTCAGGTTCATGTGAAAGCGTCTTGTCGATGATCAAAAGTTTCTGATGGAAGAAGAGAACACTTGTTGAGCAAATCTCCTCTGTAACTGAAGATTTTCTCAGTTTTTGTAATATCAATGGGAGTTCAGCGGCAATAAGCATTATGATGTGTTTTCGATGCCACGTATTTCTGCTATTTATCAGAGCGAGTTTATAAATCTTATTTGCAAAAAACTAATTCCAGCAGTATCTTAAAGAAATAAAATGTTTGGTTTCTTCGATTTTCTTCCTAAAGATCTTAACCCAACAGTAAGAACCGCTGTTGAGGCTCTCATCCTCATTCACTTGGTCGCATTCCTGATTTACATCCTACTCTTGACCAGAAGCTTCTTTGCCAAGTCTGGAGTTGCTGGAAGAAATGCCTACATTGAAAACATGAAGAAAGAACTCGGAAAACGTGACTAATTTTAGCACTTCTATTATACACCAAGCACCCCTCAAGTGGCCGATGAAACAAACATACCAACACGCTTTTTGAAGACTGGTTTCCATAGCGTGTAGATTATGAATATTGATCGTGATGCGTGATTTTCTTGTGGGATATTTATCTTGCTTTACGATTAAAATTCGTTGATATATAATTGAAGTCCGATGATCAAAGCAAATGGAGTCTTCTGTTGTTAGATGTTGAAAGGAATCATTTTCTAAGTAAATAGCCAGTTAATTAGATGAGAGATTTGCGAGTACTCGACTAATTTGTATCATTTGCTAAATCAGCAGCCTGGTACGTTGGATTTACTAACAGATTGAGTTCGAAACTGCCTCGAAATCAGCATAGATATTTTGAATATGATCATTATTTATTAAAGTTCCAATAGTTATGATAAGGCAGTGGATTTACTGTAATTCATCTATCTTGGAAATCTTAGACTCTGAAAGCTCATACCTTATTCGTTACAGTACTTGTACCGCAAAGAAAGCCCCAATTTCCAAAGCAAACACGAAAATTTTTGATATTCTAATTTCGAACTAACCAATCTATTAAATCGAGAGGTGTACCATAGAAATATTTAATGAATTCGCCACTCTAAGGATATGGATAACTAAAAATTTTGAAAAAAATTTGAGTAAATACTCAGCTTGTCATTTCTGCACGTCTCTTGGAATAGTAAAGTAGATCTTGTTTAATATTCTCTAACTCCCTTGAAAACTTTTCATCAAGCTTTCTCACTTCTGCGAAGAAAGGCGAACTTTCATCATTGAAAACAGTATCAATGCTCTTCAGTGTTGCTGCTATCGCCTTTATCATTTTATGATAAAATTTCTCTTTATCTTCGAAACTCCTGTCTTCACCTTTCCCTTTCGCAAAGAGCTCATACCCTTTCTCCAATCGCTTCAAATCCTCATAGATCCCACCAAAAAAATTTTCAATCTTTCTGCTTTTCTCTTCCAGCTTTCCTTTCAACACCTTAACATCCGAACTAACTAGCGCAATGTATTCTTTATTATACGCCAATTCCATCGTATTCAGCCTATTTATCGCCATCAACTCAGAATTCCTCGTTATCAGGAAATCCACCTCCCATGCAAGTTTTCTCAAAGTATTTTCACAGCCACTCTTTTGCTCAGTTTTCATCGCGGTAATCTGCTCGTCTAGCTTGCGAAGGGACTCTTTGCAAGCTTTAATCACAGAATCTGTGTTTGCTCGATTAATATCCTCCCTTTCCAAAATCCCGAAATTTATTCGATCAATCTCTTGCTTTAAATCCTTTTTCTCAGGGTCAAAGATATTCTCTGGGCTCCATCTTACTTGCTTTTTAAGTTTCTCTAAAATCATCAAAGTGTTTTTCTGAGGGGTAGCATCAGTTGCTATTCCAGCGCAAATCAGCTGCTCTATTGTCACTCTAAGGGAATCTTGTAATTTAATCACATCGAAAGCGAGCAAACTGTCTTTTTCCGTTGAAAGGACGCGATGCAGACTGATCACCTGACTTAGTAGATCTGATAGCGTCGATTCTAATTTGTCAATGTAGTCTTTGTCAAGAATCGTTCGATTGAGTTTATTTTCTAAGTTCAAGTAGTTGCTGAACGCAACGACATTCTCGCGAATTATCTTTGGTAAATTCGCCTTAGAGACGATTGGATTTGTTCCACCGATGTCAAAACGTGACAGTTTGCTTAAAATCTCATCCACTCTGGATGCAGATTTGATCAGAGCTTTAAGAAATCCTGAAAAAGATGCTTGGTCTTGGTACTCGAAATTGTGGAAAACGGAATTCAATTGAAAGAGATCACCGTATTTTTTCAAGAACTCTGTTATTACTTGCTTATATCGCACTTTTTTTTGAGAAGATGAGTTTAAATTGCCGATATCCTCTGGCTCTTGGTCACCAGACTGATTTCTCACGTCTCTCATAACTTCGAATACCTGATGGAAATCAATATCGTCTTGCCTGAGCAGCTTCAGATTTGTAAATAGAGTGTTGAAATTCGAGAGGAAGAATTTAAAATCCTCAAAGCCCTTGTGAGATTTCACAATTTGTTTTAATACTGTTTCTACAGCATGTTTATTTTCTGCGATCTCTGGGTCGAGCATCTGATCTAGTGTACTCGTCTGGCCAGATTTCGCGCACTTTTCGTAAGCCTCGACTAAAAAGTTTAAAACATTCTTCATATCACAGAAAAACTCGCGGTTTAGTTTCAAGAAGCTTGTGATGGTGTTGATATACCGCCTTTGTGAACTGATTTGCGCCTTAAGCAAATCGATTCTTTTTTGTTGAAAATTTTCGGTTGCGACTTCTTTCATCAGCGCAAGTTTGAATTCATCAAGATGTTTGACTTCTCTTTTCAAAATAGCATTTCTTTGTGCTAATTGCATGTTTTGCAGACGAAGAGTTTGAATCTCGCTGAATTTCGAATCGGTTGAGCTAAATTGATATTTTGGTTTGCTGCTTTTCAATTCCTCCAGGACCTCATTAGTCAGGACCATCTGTGATGGTTCGATGATATCGTCCGGTGGAATTAAATCAATTTTTGACATATTATTGCTAATGGCGGTTCCTGAGGGGAGTACACTGGAAAAGCTTTTGTCAGGACTAAAAAGCGGCCTCGAGCTTACTCTTGAGGGAGAAAGGGAATCAGCACGTCTGATTTGTTTTGAGGATGTTGTTTGGGGTAAGCGAGGGAGTTTTTGATTAGAATTCCATGGAGAAATGTTTTTGGTCGGGCTAGAGTTACTGTCGTCGAAAACTTTGGATAATAGATGAGAGTAACGTTCTCTTTCACGAGATAATTGAATTGGGTTAACTGGAGTTGTTGATCTAAGTTTGATGATTTTGTTTGTTGTGGCTGTCATTATCTTTGTGAAAGAGGGGATACTTGATATCTCATTCTCCTCGGAAAGAGAGTCGGCGGATTGAACATGAGTACTTGTCCTGACGGGACTCAGATTAATGGATTTCGGTCTAGAAAATGGGCTTGTGGAGGAGGAATTTTTCATAATGGTGATTTGAAATAAGTTTTAATTTCACTCTATCTTTCTGCAAAGTGGGAAAATCATGTTGATAATTTCAGAAACCTGCCACAGAATTAAGACCTTATAAGGTATCATTGATTATGTAGTTTATCTCAGCTCTTTCTGTATAATAATAAATGTGCTATCGCTCAAACTTGAATTTAGTAATATCATCAAGTTTCATATCTCGACTGCTTTCTACAATCAGAGTTAAAAGCAGAGTCCAAAGGAAAACGAGATATTTGTGTGTATCTCCCTCGCTATTGAGGTCCTCAATTAAAAATTCAGGTTTAATACTTAGACAGATTTTCCTAAGCAAATTTGAGTTGGAGCACAGACTTCTCGTCACATTAATTTGATTTTCATTTATTTGACTTAGTTCTTTTGTTCATCTTTGAATTTAACTTTAGGTGTTTATTTATACATTTTCCTTTGAAAATAATTTACTTTTCTCACACATTTACTTTCACGTCAATGATTTGATACCAATCTTACCGATTTCAGCTAAACAATCATTTTTTTTGTAATACTCTAAACTATACGTTTCCATTTGTACCTCTACCTAACATATTACTCTCATTTGCTGTGTCATCGCTTTCATAGCTTTGGTTTCTCAATTTCGATTGCAAAAACAGTCATTCCTATTTGAATCATTTTTTTCGAATTATTAAGTATTATTTATTTCATTTCCTTTGAATTTTTGGTATTAGAACCCGTATTATATAATCTAATAATCTACTATTACTATCGTCTAGCATCAACAAGAGTCTGAAAATAGGAATGACTAGTTTTTGAGTTTGATTCAGAATGTTATCACTGTTGCATGGTATCATCTCAACTAAGTTATAGTAGATATGCAACACTCTCTTCGATTTACAAACTTTGAGTAAATTGATAAATGGAAACCGATTGCAGAACAAATTTACTTTCAGAAGTTAGCCATGACATGGCATTCATCGAAGTGGTATCTCTTCGAGGCCTATCTGGCTCTTTTCCTCAAGTCAGCTCACAAAGTGTTGGATAAGGATTTGGTTTTACCAATGAACGTAATCCAAAAAATCACTAACATCAACTCTTCCTTTTTTATATATTCATTTTCGAGTACCTAGTTGGTTTGATTAATTCATTATGATTAGCTCTACTATTCTAAGGCAATGGTAAGCTCAAAGAGAAAGGAATAAGACTGGATTTATTTGGATTCATTCAACGCTTTCAATTTCATAGATAATATATAGAGAAGAATCGAATGATTCAATGTAAGAAAAGACTATCCTCTCTTATTTTTAGCGTTAATATTTATCATTAAATTGTAAATCCATCTAACCGGTTCCATCATAAGGTTCGTAGGTGGCAGGGTATTCGATGTCATCAACAACAGGGACACCCCAGTCGCAATCATCTTCAATAGCGAGATTGTGGCTACCCATCTTGATTCTGAAGTATCCGTTTTCACCCCAGTAGGTTCCCCAGGAGTTTCTTCCGATCCAGTATTCGGTACCGTTTTCAACACCCCAACCAATGATAGCGAGCTCGTGGTTGATCCATGGGAATGCAGACTTTTCGCTGTAGATACCACCGGTGTAGGCTTCGAAGCCATCGGTAACGGAGATACCGCAACCAATTGGTCCTCTAGCGTAGATTTCAGCCTTCATTTTGTCGACACCAGAAACGGAACCGTATTCTGAGACTTTCCATGTGGCGTATTTCTTAACGGCCCAGCAGTTGTTGTCACCAGATTGACCAGCAGGTGGTGGGCTTCCGTTGCAGTTCTTGCAGATTTGGACTGGGCTGCAGTCTTCGCTCTTTGGGTTCTTAGCCTCGTAGTTCTGGCAAGATTCTTCAGGGATACCGTATTGGTGTGCGTAGTCATAGACTGACATTGGGTTACCACCGTTGCAGTCACCACCAGCACCGCAGTTGACGAGGACTTGAGGAGCCAAGGTGATTTGTGGCCATGCTCCCTTTCTGGCGATGTTGATACGATCAGCAAGGGAAGAGGTTGTTCCGTGAGCCCAGCATGAGCCGCAGTAGGTAGGGATGTGTTGGTTTCTGGATTGAGAGAGGTAGTTGACACCATTGACGTTTCTCCAGTCCCAAGCGGCTGGGAGATCCTTAGGGTTAAGGATGGTGTGTGGTAATGGGGTCTTGATGAGTTCCTTGTGGACTTTCTTGACGGAGCAAGTTTGTCTTGGGAAGAACCAGCTCTTAGCAGTAGACCACCAGGTCTTTTCAGCCTTGGCTTGAGCCTTGGAGGATGTGTTTTGTCTGTGGTTAGTCCAAGTGTCGACTGGGACGGCATATGAGCAAGACTCTTCAATACCGAGGTTGTTGATACCTCTCACGATCTTGAAGAAACCGGCGTTACCCCAGTAGGTACCCCAAGAGTTTCTGACCCACCAGAATTTGGTTCCATTTTCAACACCATAACCAACAATGGAAACGGCATGATCGATGGAGTATTCAGTGGTGTTAACATTGATGATACCACCGTTGTAGTCAAGGATGTAAGCAGCATCGATACCGCAGGTAACTGGACCTCTTTGATAGAGTTCGTTCATGATGGCGGCTTCATCGTTTGGAAGAGGACCGAATTCATCAACAGTGTAGTAGTCCCACTTCTCTGGAATCCAGCATCCGTCACTTGGGTTGCAGTTTTTGCAAAGAATATCTTCAGTGCAGCCAAGACCATTAGTGTGACCACGAGCTTGATATGGTGAGCAGGTCTCATCAGAAATACCGTAGTCCTTCATGTATTGGTAAGCAGTAAGGAAGTCACCACCGTTGCATCCAAGATCTGGGTTCTCGCAGGAGACGAGGACTTGAGGAGCAAGGAGGATATCTGGGAAAGCAGCCTTTCTCATGATCTTTATTCTGTCAGAGACAGCAGAAGTAGTGGAGAAAGCCCAGCAGGAGCCACAGTATTGTGGAATGTGTTGGTTTTTGCCAACAGTGAGGTAGTTGGTTCCATTAACATCACCCCAGAAAAAGTTTTCAGGGAGTTCGTTGGTGTTGATGTGGTTGAGCTTGGTCTTGATGTTGGAAGGAGGGTTAGGGTGGCGCTTGAGGCATGGCTCTCCTTTCTTGTAGAAAGCGAGAGATGCAGTCAAGCAGAGAGAGAGAATCAAAATGGTTTTCATCATATTTTGTTCTTGTCTAACAATCAAATGATTATTATCTAAATCGAAACTTAATTTAAATTAAACAGATTGCCTCAAGAGTAGGCGAGTTTTGCCAAATAATTCCTATCCAATCCTACTTTTCCAGCTAAGATATGGATGAAAGAGGTTGAACAAAAGAGAAGAAGAGGATCCAGACTTCAATAAAAATTAATCTTGCTCAAGTTTACGAAAAGATTCAATTACTGCAGTTCATCTACCGAAAATCGGCAGACTTGTTATAATAGCATTCCGCTGCACAGACTACACTCGCAGGAAATCGCCATAATAATTATGGGCTCGGTCCATAGGAAAGCCTTCGAATAATGTATGAAGATCAGATTACTGTATCTTATCCACTGACTTAATTTTAGAAGCAAGACTTTAAAGTATAAAAAACGCTTAATAATTGAAAGTACCATAGGTTCTATCCATTTCGAACCTATATCCCTGGTGATCCCTGGAGATCTTCATAGATCCTGTCGTTTGCCTTAGTGTCGTAGGAATTAGGATATTATAAAGCGTTGTTACTTCGATAGTAGGAGAGAGAGCAACTAAGATTTATTGAAATCGGAAATTGAGAGAAGAAATTTTGAACTCCGTTCTATAATAAAACATTTCAATTCTATGCCTCGTTGAAACTAACTAAGTTGACCTCTTCAAGGAATTCGTCCTATTTATGTAAATAAGCTGCATTGTTACTTTATTTTGTGCGTTTTACAGGTACTTAAAACTTTTTTCGGAACAAAACCAAAGACGTTTTCTAAAGCTATCTAGAGCTTAGCTTGAAATAATATTGAGACTTCTTCCATTTTGCCTGCTACACGCAATCCAAAGAGACTGATTTAACTTCTGGTAGTTGAGAAAGCTCAATATTTTTATCATTGGTCACTTGTTGCATCTTGTAACAAGGATCACAAGTTTACTCGTATGAAAAGATGAACTTCTATTACAATATTAACCGCGACAGCTCCTCTAATTTCGATTCTTGAGGCTATTTACAATAGTAATCTGAATTTCATTTCTACATTATGATTAAGTGAAATACGAAACATGCTTCTTCTCGATAATTTATGCCAGCATACCGGTTGATGGATATTGGTAGAGATCTCGAAGTATCTATAGCTATGTATCCCTTAAGATATCTCGAAACGTTGCTCTGAGCAAACTACAAACTACAAAGAAGAGTAGGTTGTTTGGTTATATTTCTTGGATAATATGAATATGGGCAAATTTTCAAATAGTGAGAAGAGTCGAAATGAATCTATAGGAGTAGTGGAAAACTAACTTCTCATATTCTGATCATAAAGTTTTTATTATTCAGTTGTGAACTCATCTAACCGGTGCCATCATAAGGTTCGTAGGTGGCAGGGTATTCGATGTCATCAACAACAGGGACACCCCAGTCGCAATCTTCTTCAATAGCGAGATTGTCGCTGCCCATCTTGATTCTGAAGTATCCGTTTTCACCCCAGTAGGTTCCCCAGGAGTTTCTTCCGATCCAGTATTCGGTACCGTTTTCAACACCCCAACCAATGATAGCGAGCTCGTGGTTGATCCATGGGAATGCAGACTTTTCGCTGTAGATACCACCGGTGTAGGCTTCGAAGCCATCGGTAACGGAGATACCGCAACCAATTGGTCCTCTAGCGTAGATTTCAGCCTTCATTTTGTCGACACCAGAAACGGAACCGTATTCTGAGACTTTCCATGTGGCGTATTTCTTAACGGCCCAGCAGTTGTTGTCACCAGATTGACCAGCAGGTGGTGGGCTTCCGTTGCAGTTCTTGCAGATTTGGACTGGGCTGCAGTCTTCGCTCTTTGGGTTCTTAGCCTCGTAGTTCTGGCAAGATTCTTCAGGGATACCGTATTGGTGTGCGTAGTCATAGACTGACATTGGGTTACCACCGTTGCAGTCACCACCAGCACCGCAGTTGACGAGGACTTGAGGAGCCAAGGTGATTTGTGGCCATGCTCCCTTTCTGGCGATGTTGATACGATCAGCAAGGGAAGAGGTTGTTCCGTGAGCCCAGCATGAGCCGCAGTAGGTAGGGATGTGTTGGTTTCTGGATTGAGAGAGGTAGTTGACACCATTGACGTTTCTCCAGTCCCAAGCGGCTGGGAGATCCTTAGGGTTAAGGATGGTGTGTGGTAATGGGGTCTTGATGAGTTCCTTGTGGACTTTCTTGACGGAGCAAGTTTGTCTTGGGAAGAACCAGCTCTTAGCAGTAGACCACCAGGTCTTTTCAGCCTTGGCTTGAGCCTTGGAGGATGTGTTTTGTCTGTGGTTAGTCCAAGTGTCGACTGGGACGGCATATGAGCAAGACTCTTCAATACCGAGGTTGTTGATACCTCTCACGATCTTGAAGAAACCGGCGTTACCCCAGTAGGTACCCCAAGAGTTTCTGACCCACCAGAATTTGGTTCCATTTTCAACACCATAACCAACAATGGAAACGGCATGATCGATGGAGTATTCAGTGGTGTTAACATTGATGATACCACCGTTGTAGTCAAGGATGTAAGCAGCATCGATACCGCAGGTAACTGGACCTCTTTGATAGAGTTCGTTCATGATGGCGGCTTCATCGTTTGGAAGAGGACCGAATTCATCAACAGTGTAGTAGTCCCACTTCTCTGGAATCCAGCATCCGTCACTTGGGTTGCAGTTTTTGCAAAGAATATCTTCAGTGCAGCCAAGACCATTAGTGTGACCACGAGCTTGATATGGTGAGCAGGTCTCATCAGAAATACCGTAGTCCTTCATGTATTGGTAAGCAGTAAGGAAGTCACCACCGTTGCATCCAAGATCTGGGTTCTCGCAGGAGACGAGGACTTGAGGAGCAAGGAGGATATCTGGGAAAGCAGCCTTTCTCATGATCTTTATTCTGTCAGAGACAGCAGAAGTAGTGGAGAAAGCCCAGCAGGAGCCACAGTATTGTGGAATGTGTTGGTTTTTGCCAACAGTGAGGTAGTTGGTTCCATTAACATCACCCCAGAAAAAGTTTTCAGGGAGTTCGTTGGTGTTGATGTGGTTGAGCTTGGTCTTGATGTTGGAAGGAGGGTTAGGGTGGCGCTTGAGGCATGGCTCTCCTTTCTTGTAGAAAGCGAGAGATGCAGTCAAGCAGAGAGAGAGAATCAAAATGGTTTTCATTATTTTTTGTTCTTGTCTAAGAATCAAATGACTATTATCAAATTCGAAGCTGAATTTAAATCAAGCAAAATGCCTCAAGAGTAAAAATAAATTTATTTAAATTAATACGGGCTTGACTACCTTTCTCAGTGAATATAAGTATTATCAGCATTCGCATATAAAGAGAACCTCATTCTTAGCATAAAGTATATAGTTTCATCCTCTATCACGCGAGGCCTTGATTTTCGAAAAAACGATTTCATTATAATAGCCTTTCCTTGTTCAGGTTTTCGACATAATCTACTCACTCTGAAAACAACAAGCAGCTGATAAAGCTCTTACATAACGGCTACGAACTTGAAAATCGATTTCCAAAAGTAATATAAAGCTCTTGACCTTACCATGCCTATTTATGCATAGTTAATTTTCTGCTGGTGCTAGCAAGTTAGAATCAAAAGTAGATCTCTCAGTTGCTGCAATTGATACTTAATCCGTGTCTATACCTCATATGCATTGACTGAGTTAGCTGTTCTTTCTCAATTTTTCCTTATTTGGTATTTCTAATCAAATAATTCGTCCACGGAACCCCTAAAACTTTTTCAGTTATAAAGCTAAACAATCAAATTCAATTTGACTTTTGTGCTTCCATGCAAAAATGTTTCCCATCCCGATTCCAATTTACATTCCAAATTCAATCGATCTAAAGTTCACACCTCATATCGGGATTGCTCATTACCATAATTGAGTTCAGATCCACGAACGAAACTTCATGCTCTCATGTTAATTTTTGACTGGTTTATTCTCGCCAACAATCATTAATAAATTCCTTCCAAGATGCCGGTCAATTGAATTAAGATTCCCATCTTTAAATCACATTACCAAGTGAGTGAAAAACAAAAATTTAGAGATTTCTATTGACTTTTACCGAGAGAAATTTCAATCATTTCTTTCCTCAGAATTCATCTCTGAATTTCCTAAAGTAATTAAGGATTAAGATTGTTAATATGGCCACAAATCAAGAAAAACAAGGAGTCTACTTTCATTAAAATGGCTTCATCCTGAATTTCAAATTGCAACTCTTTTGCATTTTTTTCCAGAAAGATTTAATTTCCAAACACCCATCTCAGCCTGCTCTCGATGAATGTCAAAAATGGCAGTCAAGTGAGTCATTCACCAACTCCCCATCAATTAGTTTTCAAATAAGTTTGAATCCCGTCCCAAATATTTTTGGTCAGGGGATGCCTTTCATTGTCAGCACTAAGTGATCATTTTACTGGGTCTGTATCGTCTTTAACACTTTTTCAAATTTGAAATCAAGCAATTTAACCGAATGATCATCTGATGCTGTAGGAAAAATTCACATCTAATGGTCTGTTTTGTATTGACCTCGATGATGATTCTTGTAGTCTCTAACGTCGAGAAATTCATGTATGCTGGTTGATACACGCATTCAGAAACGTTAACACCCGATCACTAACTATAAATAAAATCGATACCTTACTAGAGTCAGATTCATTTGTTGGATTGCTACTTAGATAGAGAAGTTTGACGTGATTGTTTATATAGATTATTTACTTCCTAACAAGCAATCAAGCATATTTGAATTATTAGCATTTCAACACATACCCTCTAGCTAACTATTTAGACTTTGGTGTTTTCAACAGTATCAAGAAGAAGCGCATTTTCATATTGATAGGTTTATCTTTAGTCTTTGAGCCTGTCTTTGCTTCATAGTCTGCGAGCTCCTTTCGTATATCAGAGAACATTTTCGCATGAGGGTCAACAAACTCGGCGTTTCCCTTTGATTTCTCCACCAATTGATTGTAGCCTGAATACGTACCCAGGTACTTCTGGAACTCTTCAAACGTCAACTCCCTCCTCGTTTGAATCGAGCACCGCTCGATCACTTCGAAGTAATCTTCTAATTTAACATCAGTGTATTCAGCATCAAGTGTGTCTCGGTCACAATCGAAATGAGGCTTTACAATCTTGTAAAACTCATCATAGTGTCTCTGCCCTGATTTGCTGAAAGATTCGTCCTCAGTGAGATAGTTATAGTCGAATCCCTCGCAAAAATACCCAGTCAAAGCCAGGACGCCGTTATCTGAGAGGAGATTCTTCGTGACGTAATCGAGCATTTTGTATGGTTCGAACCAATGGAATGCCTGGGCGATTGTGACTAAATCAAATTTCAGGTCGGAGCTTGGGAGCTTTTCTTTGATTTCATAGGCATCACATTCCAAAATACTCGTAGGCGCTGGCCGAGTCAAGGTCTTGAGCTTTTCTGCGGCGACTGAAAGTTGTTTAGCGCTTCTGTCATGAGCAATGCAATCTTTAGAAAAACTGTCAATGAGCTCGAAGAATAAGATTCCGGTGCCTGCGGCGAGATCTAAGTAGGTACCCTTCTCTTCAGTAAAGGTTTTGATGTCTTCGACAAATTTTGCAGGGTATTTTGGTCTGTAGATATCGTAGTTTTGGCCTTGAGTATCAAAACCAAAGGGATCTTTTGTGCCTTCCATTAAACTGTTAGTTCGAATATCCGAAAATTATCTTTATTAACTCAAGAACAGATATAATGATTTGTATTATGGATAAAGGGTGTTGAATAAAAAACACCTTTCCATACTATTTTCGTTTCAACAAATCACTCAGAAAGCCTTGGGTAGTAATAAGAAGCCGATAGAAAGTAGTTATCACCTTAATTTTAATTGAAATTGATCTAAACTTTCGTATATGTTTATCATTGTTGAATGGTTGATGTAAACACTTGACTGCCCAGGCTTTAAAATATCTATTCATATGTATTTAAATTCGAATATTATAACTACTTGAGGTTTTCTGGCAATAGCCCGTAACGATATTGAGAACCTTCGATTTAATCAATTTTCTTTGCCGAGGATAGTTTAACAACAGGCAATAGGCAATTCACAATTAATGACTTTCCTCTTTTCCTCTTGATAAGAAGATATCCTTAGAGAAAAAAAACAAGTGAAACGATGGTTGGTAACAAGAAGACTACAGCAAATTGAACAAATTTAAAAAGCTCACAGAACCTCCGGTTTAGACTCCTCGTCGAACAAACTATCCAACAGTATCTCAACAAAAAAGAATTTTGAATTTCGATTTTCTCTCCTTGACTTTTTCCACACCTATACGTCAACACGTAAATAAATTGCTAAATTTTTCCAGATATCTTCAAAACGCATATTTTTTTATCCTAATTACCAACATGTTGATCGACGCCTTCTATGTGCTCGAAATGAATGGGTACTCCCATTTTCTTCACTCATTGCATGACTCATTACCCAGAGAAATTCTAATCTCCAAAAATTTCGGAGGATCCTCCAAGGACGACATAATTCGCGAATTTTACAGCTACTATGCCAAGAATCGCGAGAACATCGAAGATTTATACCCCATCCTCAATATCAAAAAGAACTTTTGCGGTTTCTTAGTCACAGCCGATATCATATACGTCGCCACGTTTACCAGAGATGTATTGCCCTTCACTTTGATGATTCGACATAAAATTTGGATTAGAATAACCTGGGCCAAATCTTCAATATGATCCATTTTATCAACGCGCTGATTAAAGATACGTTTGATGAGGTCAAAGCTGAGAAGATCAGACCTAACTCTATCAAAATTATTCAGGTATAGAGCTTCGAAATGCCAATTTCAATGATATTAAGATGTTAGAAAGCTACTTGTGCAACGGTTACCCACTTATTACAGAGAAATACCCGCTTGAAAAGCCCATTAAAGACACTGGGGTCATTGCAAAATTCGAAAAGGCAATCAAATCTGGAATCGATAGCACTGATATTGAACCGAATGCATTTGAGAGCTATATTGACAGTCTGAATGACATCAGGCCGAGCAAATGGGTAGTAAAAACGGGCAATTTCAGCGAAGTCATACTTTTTGATATCTTTGAATATTTGGATACGATAATCGACAAGTAATGCTCATTTTGATTGAGTGATGCCAATATGAACTTAGAGAAGGGAATATTATTCACGAGGAGGTCAATGGAGAAATTAGATTCAACGCTGATATCTCGAAACCTGTGCATATAACGGTTTATCCTTCTCTACCTTCTGAGCTTAAAACCGTGACATTCCACGATGCGCTTCTGGAGAAGTAATTGAAGGAGTGGGTTGCATTATTTAACAAATTATTGCAGCTTAGAGGCCTTTGAAAACGAAAGAGTGATGCCATTTTTGGTTCCTCAAGGAGAGGGAAGTTTAATCACATACAGGTATTTGCTGGTAAAACTATGGCTCGACTGAATATATTAATTTTAGAGTGGAAAATGCAAGAGCTAGAGTGCCTTTTGAGTTGAGTCATCATATCAAACAAAAAGATGTACTTTTATAAACTGGACTTGCATTGGTGCTAACACATCTGTTGAATTTCGTAGGATACTCTTCACATCAATATAACCGTGAGACATATCGCAATTAGAGGGACGCTATACAATTTGAGCGATTTTCATGGAAAATTCTTCTTACCAGAGTGATTTCAATTCACTTGATCTCAGCTGACTGCTTTGATCGATTAATATTAGGGGGCTTGCTCAGAGAGAGTCATCAACCTCAAAAGGAGCGATTCGCTATAATGAAAAGAATGCGGTAAAATGATAAATTTTATTTTTATCAGCTGATCCTTATGTTTCTCTTTAGACGATGCTCTGGAAAGTTGGCGAGTTTGAAAAACAAGAAACTGTGAAATTACAACTCACTTTCGCAATGAATGGCAAAAACATTGAAGACCTCAGCCCAATCACTCTGTGCTTAAAATTCCAGGCAGATCTGTTCTCTTACAGCGGAACCAAAGTATAATCTCTTCTTCACTGGAATGCTAACGAGACCTTTTTTCTGTAGATCGAAAAAGCCACTTTTAAGGATCCTAATTGTAAATACGGTAAAAAAGCTCGAGCTATTGCTAAATCAGGGTTCTATGAGATCAGATTAACCTAACTAGTTTGCTAAAATTTGTTGTTCGTCATAAGAAATAAGTTACCACGTTTCCTTCGAGAGAGGAAGCAGTCGGTATTCATAATATCTGCCTAGGCTCACAGGAATCTGTATAAAAATCATTGCTATTTTACAAAAGAGAGAGAGAATTTATTGACCATTGAAAAAAAAATTGACAAAAGCTCTCCTTTAAGCTTCTTGAGCGTACATGCAGGTTGTTGCTGATAAATACGTTTATTTATGTAGGTCCACTGATAGCGAGGTCTAAATTAAGAATAATTAATGAGAAATCGCAATTGCGAGTTCCAATAAGGAAGCAACGAGTAACTTCCTCCTAGTCACGTTATTACGACGCTGTCTTTTAGTGTCTCCAAGAAGTATCGTTCATCTTCATTGTAATATCACATTTTGTACTCCTTTCCTCTATAAGAGAACGCAACCAAATCATTAAACCTTATGAAATAAACGTTCGTTTGGAATAATTTTTTCAATGACTATTAAACCATGATACCTTTAATTTGTTAGCTTTATTGAAATAAGTTGTACCATCAACTTGAATCATGATCACTCTCCTCAAAAGCGCAGCACTCAGGCCTTTTTCAGGTCAGAAAAGCAAATTCCTTACCCGCTCTACCACAGGTTACTCTCACTAAACTGACAACTTGGCTGATTTCCTAAATATTCACCTCAAGATCTTTCATTCAGACTCTGCTACAATTTTAGCATCCTTGATCGACTTATGCCAAATACACCAACTCAAGAAACTCAAAGCAGCATCCAGACACCTGAATTAATACCAGGTGTGATTAAAGAAATCAATACTGAGAGAAAAGTGAAGAAAGAGTAAGTTTTCAGGCCAAAACGGCAATTTTACCTCTTACTCTTTCATTAGGAAGGTATTGACTACAGTTATGAAATTTTTATCGGTCTACCTTTTTCCATATTCAAACTCAGAAAGTAATATTCTTTTTCGATCTAACATTCGAATGTGCAAACTAACCTTGCAGAAAGTATAAATAACAACATTATCAAAGGATACGCGTGGTTCATTGTATCTCGAGCAGCTGTTGTGGGAGTAATTTATTTTTTGGTTTTGTTTTGTTACATGTATCCTTCATTGAATTATTTTAGACGCCTCTCTGCTTTAAATATGGAATCGATTTTCTCTCATCGCCTCAAACAGCAGTCTATGCAATCGGCGTTTTTGCTGCATATGGAGCAAGTAAATGAAAGAATTTCGTAGTGAATTAATCGAATCGTGCCTATATAAAGTTAGTTTGGTGAAATCATACGCAGATGGCCAAAGAACGATTTATATCGCTAAACTGGTTCAAGCAGCTTGGAAGCAGATTTCTTTGCGAGTTTACGATCAGTTGCTTAGTTTGGAGCTCAGCTTCCATCTTAAAGGAACAAACGCGAGCCTCTTTTCAATCAACCGCGCTAAGAAGGGAATCGAGAATAATCTTCGTTACATATCAACATATTTTCTTCCTTTGTTCGTGGATCTCACCATCGCTTCTGTTCTCATTCTCAAATATGGCGGGCTGCCAGCGTTGCTGATTTACAGCGGGACAATGGGGTTTTATATCTATTTTACAAGAAGAGCTGCGCGAGTAAGCCATTATTTTTAGGTTGAATGGTGAATAATACACTTCTCGGATGATAGAACAGAAAAACTTTTATGAAATACCAAAAAGAGCAGAATAAGATTGCTGATTTTCTCGTCGCAGAGGCACTGAGCAACTATATGCATGTCAAAATTTACGGTACTGAGCAAATAGAACAAGAAAAATACAGCAAGGTCCTTGATGTAATCATAACTGATGATTGTGTGACTAAACTTCAAATCTTTGTCACTAGAGATACGCCTATTACAATATCCATAATGCGAGGTCATTATCGGATTTGACTTTTGGACAAACAGTGACCAGTTCAATTGGAATAACTCTGAGTCTCTTGTACGCAGTGTATGGAGTTTCGCAAGGAGCAATGACTGTAGGTGACGTTATCTTGCTGCAAACTGTTTTGCTGCAAGCTTTCTTGCCTTTGAGCGAGCTCGGAACGATTATTCGAAGTTGGTGGGACTCGGTTTATGAGTTTAAAGAGCTTTTTGGACTGCTGGGGAAAAAACCAGCGTATTTTATCCACAATATTTGCCTATGTCAATGTAAAATCGTTCTAATGACAGCATAGCAGATTCTGAAAACGCCAAAGACTTTGAATATAAAGCCGGTGCGATAGAATTTCGCAATGTTACTTTTGGATATCCTAAAAGTCAAGCGTCACTTTTCAAAGATCTCAGCATAAAATTCGCGCCTAATTCCCTCATCGCACTTATCGGAGAAAGTGGCACAGGGAAATCGACAATATTCAGTCTTATTGTATATAACTTAAACTCTATATCGCATAAAATAATTCTCATCATCATCAGTACAGGTTTTATGATCCACTGGAAGGAGAAGTTCTCATCGACGGCCAAAATCTCAAAGACCTCACCCTCAAGAGTTTTCGAGAAGTAAGACCAGCTATGCCATGAAAAAACTTTTCAAACCTTAACCTCTCTAGAAAATTGCAATTGTAGGTCAACAGGCTTATATTTTCAATGATACAGTCACAAATAACCTGCTATACGCCAATCCATCAAAAACTAAAGAGGATATCATTGAGGTCTGCAAGAAAGTGAACCTTCACGAAAAGATTATGGTGATTCTGAAATTTTATAAGCTCTTGAATCATCTAATACATATTATCTCTTTAGAGTTTCCCTGACGGATATGACACGCTGCTCGGCGACCAAGGAACTCGTTTTTCTGGAGGGGAGCGTCAAAGACTCTCGATAGCAAGATGCCTACTTAAAGACGCGCCAATAATTCTTCTTGACGAGATTACTAGCGCTCTAGACCCTTATAATGAGGATTGCGTTATGGAGTTGTTTTCGAACATGAAACACAATAAAACCATAATTTTTATCACACATCATTTGCAACTAAACACTTGGGCAGACAGTATCATATTTTTACGGAAAGACGGCAAAGTCGAGGTTGGAACTCATGAAGAGCTTACTTACAATCGCAAAACACGTTATTCGGAGCTCTGGCAAAACTATCAGCAGAATCTGGAAGATAATGATACCGAATTCGTCTTGCCAGCTAAGCCAGTTCTTCCAATGGTAATCAGCCAACAGGAGTGAAACAATTAAATTTTTTTTCAATAAATGATCTGGTAATGCTATTGCATCTGAATATGTTTTAGTATTTGACTGGTCGTTTTCGGTCCTTCAATTAACCCGCTTAACAAGAAATTCTAAAATCAGTAAATTGTTCTGTAGAGCAGGTTAATAAATCAATTTAATGCGTTCAAAAAACTCTTGAGAAAGATTAAACATGAAATAAATTTGGTATTCAATAAAACGAAGAGCTATCAACTGAGCGCATCTGGGTAGGAATGAAGATCCCTGATTATGTCATTTGAGTAAAGTTATTAGTAACCCTCAAACCGAATAAACTTATCTCCTTTGTTATGTCTCAACGCTTAGGAGCTTGTCTTGAAAGTATTTGAAAAATTATTATGAAAGGGAGCGAAATTTAGTTCATTGTCATTTGTATCTTAAGGAGCTACTTAATTAGATAGGAAACCACCTACTTTGCATTTTTTATTAAACTTGAGCCAATGATCCAATTGTTTTTTTAGAAGTACTTAAAATCGGATAAAATCAGTGACTTAGCTCTTGAGATAGTCATGATTGAGAACTTCAGAGCCGAATTCAGCTCTCGTGTGGAAACTTTGCCTGTGGTCCAAAGCTTCAAGAATAGCTTCAAAAAGCTAAACAATACCAGCCCTGAGAACTCGAAATCCGTCGACAAGAATCCCCCTGCTCTAACTAAAATAATCATCGACACCATCACTCTAACGAAATCTCATCTCTCCCAAAGACCTTCCAAATTCGTTGAGACAAAGCCCGTTCCTCGCAGTAGAAATCTACATGCATCGTTGAACCAGCAACAGCAGCAGAATAAGCAAAAAAACATTCAAAATGATAACATTCAGAATTCAGGAAGGAGAAAACCTGCTGATCAATCGCTATCGAATACTGGAAACAAGAATGCCTCGATCTTCCAAGACGAATTACCTTCAATTCTCGGTTGTATACAAATTAATGAACTGGCAAAAAAGAACGACCTTCCTTCATTGAAAATAATACCAGAGACCAGAGCTCGCTCTACTTCGGATACTGCGACTTCATCGAACCAAAGCAGCGAGCATCCTCAAAGAGGAAACCAGAAGCTTGCGCCGTTGAGGAGCAGTCTCGAAAAGAGTTTTTCACCTGAGCAATCTCCTCTACTTGGAAAATCCAAGCTCCAGCCTTTGAAGATACAAAGAACTATAAATGGATATGCTTCTACTTTGGAATTGCCTTCTCCTGAGAACCCTTTTGAGAAAAATGATGAGAAACTCAAACTAATCTCTTGTTCACAAAGAGAGTTAGATAATCAAGCTGAGACGCCAGGAATTGATGTCGAAATGGCACATGAATCGAGGACTCTGGTAGCGAGTCCGACACACCCAATTACGATGGAAACGATGAATTCACCTGAAATTAAACCCAAAAAAAGTAACCAAGAGAATGATCATAGTTCATTTATTAATTTTCTTATTCTTTCATTTTTAGAAAGACAAGTGCCAAAAGTCTCTGCAAGATGCTGGGCTCTCTACGATGCTCAGACCCGAACATATATTACCGGAAAAAACCCTGACGAAATACGTGAAATAGCGAGTCTAACGAAAATCATGACTTGCCTCGTGTGCCTCAAAATCGCACGTGCACTCAATATCGACCTGTATTCATGCCGAATTCAGGTCTCGCAGACTGCGGCTTCTATGATTGGGACTTCAGCTAACCTTCGAGCAGGCGACAGCTTGATCCTTTGGGACCTTTTGCATGGCCTAATGCTTCCAAGCGGAAACGACGCTGCGTTTGCGCTCGCAGAGCATTTTGGAAGACTGCTTTTTTATCAATCAGAAGAGTATAATAACCTCGTTCAGGCCAAGGAAAATTCTAAAATAGCTAATCCACAACAAATCATATGCAAGTCTCCAGTCAGGTATTTCGTTCGGGAAATGAATAAATCCGCTCGAGAGATAGGCCTTAAAGATACCATTTTTGCGAATTCTCATGGTTTAATGCACAAATACAACCGTTCAACAGCGAGAGATCTTGGAATTCTCTGCTGTGAAATGATGACTTATGACTTAGCGAGGATTATTGTGAAAACGAAGGAATTTAATTCATGTATTGATAATACTCAAAATGGCGTTGTTAAGCAACGAGTTATGTGTTGGCAAAATACGAACAAATTGCTTTGGAAAGGGTTTGATGGGTTGAAGACTGGGATAACTGATTCAGCTGGTCCTTGCCTGTCTTCTGTGCTGAATAAAGATGGAAAAACGATAATTTGTATCGTTCTTGGCTGCAGGACGATAGAGCATCGATTCACTGATAGCTTAAAACTCGCGGACTACGGGATCTATAAGTTATTACATCCGAAAAAAATTCGTAGACGCCTTTCAATAAATAATATGTAGGTCTGACTTTTTTTGGTCGTATAAAACTTTATAGCAAATGTAATAAAACTTCTCTCTCTCTTCATTTATTAAACCAATAGAAGGTATTTTCAAAATTCTAATCTTTCATTTTCTCTTCCTCTCTGTTAAAAGAGTGATGATGATGTGAAGGGTATCATAATCTCCATTCAAATGGGTGGATTACTGACTATAGATTGTGAGCTATCGAATAAGGAAGATATAGAATCAATAAGAATCAATGAGGATGGTGACGTAGTTCTTTATATAGGGTATTTTGGTATAAAGGGTTTTTTGTGTACGCAGTGTTTTAATTAAGAGCCAGACTTAAAGAGAATTAAAATTATCGAAATAAAACCTGACAAAAATTGTGTGTGTTTATTGTCGTTTTAATGGCGTCCAGACAAATATCAGAAGACTTCAAAAATAAGTCATTTCCGTTAGCGTCACCCAGGATGGACACCTTTAATAACATCGTTGGCGCTCTGCGAGAACATTCTTCGAAAGATCCAAAAGATGTTGAGAAACGCTCTCCAGATTATTTTGGTCCACGACCACAGCCGTCAACTTTCAGCCTTCTAAACAGAAATAAAAGTGAACCAAAAAACGATTCGAAGCTTTATGAGCAAAAAGGCAATCGAACTTTGACTTTCTCACAGGACAGATCTAGCATTATCAAAGCAGAAGGAAAAACGAGTTCATTTGTAAAAAATGTGGTGGACCCTGGTTTCGCAAGCCAGGATACGACTCAACCAACAACTCATCGATCTCCTAAGGCCACTGGCACTTTGCTCGACCAGACGAAAATGAAAACTTATCGCTTTGTTAACGAATCCGAGTTGAGTAGCAGTAATCCGAGACCTACTCACAACTTGAAAGAGAAGTTCCGAGCAAGTATCGAAGGCAATGATAGCAGCACTCAGCGTTCAATAGCGAGTAGAAACGAGAAGAAACCTGGAATCTTAAAGCAAAACTCAGATTTTGGTTTCTCTCCAATTTGTTCGAGAGCGGCTCGTCGAGATCACTCTGAAGCTCTTAATACTCGTTCACCTCAAGACCGGTCTGTTAATTCGCCCTATGCAGATCCATTACCCACAGAATCGAGAGGTTTCAATGATCAAAAAGATGTCGAGGCTCTGAACCGGTGGGGAAAAGAGCGCCGGCTCCATACAAGTACAGTCCATTTTTTTAAATATTTTAACTCATGTGGTCCTTTCATCTCTGTAAGAGAGTAATTTAGACCTTCCAAAATTTTTCCAAAATAAGGAAACTGAAGACTGGACGAAAGAAGAACCTCACTTGAATCATCGAATTATCGATTCTATTCTCAAGAATAGAGGCCGTAACTTTTTCTAGCTTAAATGTATGTAATCTGATCGATCCTTCTTAAAGCGCAAATACAAGTGGAAACATCTTCAGAGAAATCTAAGGATAGTGAACGTACTCTCACAGTCAAGCATACAATAGAACGTATTGAGAGTGAAGCAAACAGGAAAATATTGAATACAATCTTATTAAATAAATTGAGTAAACGCTCCTCGAAGCGCTATGACGAAAAATGCTTTACTGATCGCGGGACCGCTTTGCAAGAAGATACGATGAATAAATTTCAAAGTTTAAAACAAAATTTGGGTCCAATTCCTGCAGAAAAACTCATTGACTATGAATCACTTTATAATAAGCTTAAAGATGAGGATTGCGCCCCTCAGTATCAGTTTAACTTCTCTGATTTCTTGCGAAAAAAACAAGATGAAATAAGCAAAACGCGTGTTATTAGTAAGGAATGCCAACTCATAAATACCTATCAGCAGGTCCTGCAGGACATACGAGGGAAAAAACAACTATTAAGAAAGATACATATCGAAAATCAAAACTTTGCTGAGCAGATCAAAAATAATACACTCGAAGTAATTTTCATTTTATTGTAGTATGCAATAATTAACCTTGTTTGTATTAGATAGCAAAGAATCGTTGGTTGTTGATCGATTTCGAGGAAAAGACGAGAAAAAACGCATTAACCACAAAAAACCCCAAATCTTCTCGGAGAAATAAAGAAAACTCGCAAACAACTTCCAAATTAAATGAATATCGAGAACTGTCAGCCAAGCGAGAAGCATTTACTAACACAATAAAGGCTTTAGAAGATGAGAACGAACTTCTGCAAAAGAGGCTTACAAGCGGTCAGGAGAGAGCTGAGATAGTACAAAACGAGATCAACTTGCTCAAGGAACGGAAAGAGGAGATCAAGTATGAAATGAGGGTGCTCTATCTCGACATGTTGAAAAGCGACTATTACCTACTGTAAATCATTCGTTACTCAGAAGAGATCCTTACGACTTTTTACTTATGTATAGAGAAAGAGATGATGGGTTGATATATGTGATCAAACAGCTTTGGAAAATCAGCGGTGATCTTCGAGAAGAGTTTTTCCCAGCCTATCTTGACAAGAAGTCGATACACTATTTAGTCGAAGTAAACTCATTTTGGACATCAATTTCTTAACAATGTATCTCTTAGTACGCGAAGCTCGAAAGCAAACTTGATAAAATCGAAGCTCACCGAAGCAGCCCTGAGTATATCCAACTCTTCAACAAATTCGCTTCCACGAAAAGAAACGAAAGAGATCAGAAAGATCCACTTAATGCGATGAATACTCATCTCAAAGAGTCGTTATTAAAGGTAAATTCCTAAAGTTTATTTTACAACAAACCAACTACTTAGATCAAAGAGAAAATTGATAAGCTCAAGCATCACTCACATAAACGTAGAAAACCGATCTTTGATCCGCATAATAAAGAGACTGGAAATCGTTTGAAAATAGTGGGCTGGGAAGAGGTGAGTTGACCGTACTGCGAATGAATTAATCTTAGTTATATAATAAATAGATTAATAATAACGTCGTAGGTGCGAATGATCTCGGAAGTCCGAATATTGGGAACACATTTTTCTCAGTGCAACTTTCTCTTGACGAGCATGAAAAAGCGCTCAAAACTGCAATGAAGGAGTTGAAGGAGCATCAAATTCAACAGCTCTCGAGAGAATATCTCTTAAAAGAGATGAATGCTGCTGTACTTAATCAGCTCTGCAAGATTCTACTTTGCCTGTTTGGAAAGACCTGGGGTGAAAAAATTTACTTGGAGTTTATCCGCAAGAAACAGGTATGCAAAAACGCAGTATATTATCATTAATAACTATAATGTCCAATAGGGATATGAGGAAAAGAAAAAGCAGAATGAAACCTATAAATACGAGATTCGTCGAAATCCGGCTATAGCCCACCCTTCTAATACTCAGACCTCGCTTAGTATGATGATGACATTTGCATCAAGCTTTCGAAAAGGAGCGAGCACCGAACGAGATGAAAAAACTGAAAGTTCTCGAAATGATACTCTTGAGGATGAGCAGCAGGGGGCTAAATACACTACAAAAGCAGAAAATCGAAAAGTGCCGTCTCATAGTAGTATGCTGACTAGCCAAAGCTCAGAGCGTCAAGGACATAATAAGTGGCCTGGTCTCTCCTTAAGCGATTCCACGAAAAGCATAACTGCAAATAAGACTTATACAAGTGGTTTTCCAACTCATAGAGTCCTGAAACCGGCCGTTCGAGAGCGATTAAAAAGGGATAATTCTGAAGATCTACCCCTAAATTCTCTTTCTCAAAAAACAATTAGCAAAGTAAATTTTCCTACTATTAAGCTGAAGATAGGTCAAACGGATTTATTACATTCAGATTACCTTTTGTAAAGTGAGAAATTCATATATTATATATGTCTATTATCATTTTCAGGATATTTTCAGGATGCTATCTATGTATAAATATTTCTTGAAATCTACTCGAGTACTATAGCAAATCTTTTATCCTATGAGAAGTTTAGTAAGTCCTCTATCAATTAAAATATTATTGATTCGAACAGATCTGATTCCTACACTTGAATTGAAGATACTATGGATTCTTCGATAGATGCTAACTTGAGAGGAGATGGAGACGCTATCAGCACTGATAAAACTGCAGATTCCTCGACACAAACAACGTTACCATCCAAAATTGCTTGGTGTTCATTCGTAACTAATGTCATTGGTATTTATGACTTCCAACTTCAAAAATTACTGGGCCCGTACCAGGGAATAGAGATTAGAGCAGGTAATTTGGAAAGTAATTCGATATAATCGCAAATTTCAGAAGGAAGGACTCATTTGGAGTCGAAAGCTCTCCTGTCATTACACCATAACGAATTTGAAGGTCTAGCGAGCTTTGAAATTGTGGATGTCAAAAATGGGTATAAAAAGATATATTGTCATGAAATAGTTAAAGGGAGTACCCATACCGTATGCGTCAGCTTATTTCTAATAATAATATAGATGTGGGCACGGGAGACATTGCGATCAATTCAAGAAGGGGTATTACAGCATTGCTTCCGATCCAAAATGTGACTGAGTATCATTTAATCGACAATAACAGTCTTCAAATTCTGAGAAAATCTAAATGGAATCCTCATCATAAAAGTTGAAATTAACTTTCGTTGAGAAAAAAACTAAAATCATTACAATGTAGTGTGGATTGATAGTTTTAGTCTCAGTCCAGAAGGAAATAAGATTGTAACGATTGATTACGAAGGTTCTATGGTGCTATCGGATGTTGATACTAACGAGGTATCCTTGGTAACCCCTAGCAACGTTGAGGGTATGAATAATGAGAATGAATCAATGTGATGACCATTGTTCTAAATAAAGCCTGGTTTAATAAGGTGCGTTGGAATCCTAGAACTGAGAATCAGACAATTGCTATCAAATTTGCAGAAAGAAAGCTAGCTCTTATGAACTCTGAGAATAAGCTCATAGATGAAATAAGTATTGAAGGTAGTTCTTTTCGGATGACGCTGCAGGTCATTATTAATATGAATAATAGAAGAAGATGTTTTTTCGATCGGCTGGCACCCTGATGGAAATTTATTAGCGGTCGCTGGAGAAGATGGAGCAGTAAAATTTATGACATTAGAGCAGGAAGCTTTGCTCGTGAATACAAGAAACATCATTCAGGTAATTGAAATTTGTTTATCGGGTATTGAATTGCACTCATAAGTTTATATTTGGAAGGTAAAATGGAATCAGTAGGGAGATACTTTGCAACAAGCTCAGCAGACGGTTCATTGAAACTCTATGATTTTGTTTCTGATAAGGTTCTCATCAAACTTAGTACACAAGAGATAGGTAAATTAAAGCTTTTCATGTCGTTGCTAAAAGAAATTAGACGATGCGCATTCCGTCTGTTTTATCGAAGAATAATAAAGATGTATAGCATAAATATTCAACAAGTTGATTCAAGAGAAATTTCATCACTCAAATGAAATCATTCAAAGAGATATTCTAACTTAATAACTATAATATTTTACCGATAATATTTTTCTTGCCTTTGGTTTTTAAACGACCGATAAAATCTGTTCTATCCGTATCAGTTACATTGAATAGAGACAGAAGCACTTTAAGCAACTCAGCGGCATCTTTACTCCTAAAACAAATTTATGTTAACTTCATTAATACTCACGAGACGCTGTTTACTCTTCGGAGAGTCGATCCAGGAATTTCATAAACATGTTCTTTATATGCTCTTTTTCTATCCTGAAATTGCTGAATTCTTGGATCTTTGCTTCACTTTGAGCTAGTTCTTGCTTAAGTAACTTCTCCTATAACGTAAGTAAAAAGTAAGGGCGTGTAAATTGTAGGACCCAAAACCTGAAGTATTAATTTTTCTTGAGTGCTCTCATAGTCTTTGACTTCAGTAACCAGCATGTCGTTCAGGTTTTTGAGATAGGAATTTGCGTTCCTCAAATCCTCAATTTCAGCACGTAGCTTTTCGTTCTCTTGTCGAAGGATATTGACCTCTGGCTCAGCGTTGGGATCGGTCTTCATAAAACTATCATTTTTGACTTCAAAAATAGAAGATTCCTAAAATCGCATAAGAAAATTCGATTAGTCTTTCTTAATAATTGTTTGATTATTAGTAGTACATCTAAGAAAGCTCTCAGCTTATCTTCATCAATGCCTTTGAAATCGAGCTCAAGGTTGTCTTTACTACCTCGGCGATTTTGATTTTCGTTTTTCGGAGTAGATTCAGCTCTTTCTTTCAACTTCTCCGCTTCTTTCTTCTTATTTTCTGAGACAAGATCTTCATATTTCTTCCTCATTTCCTCCAAAAGAGACTTGAACAGGTCCACTTCTTCCTGCTGCTCGTTGGCTAATCCTTGTAGTCTAGAGAGATATGAGTCAGATTGAATTAATATCTATTATGAAAAAGGGTTTTACTGTTCAGTAGCCTCCATCATGAGCTTAATTTTATCTGTCAGGAATCTTAATTTTGCTAGAATGAGCTGTTCGGATGTATCAGGGCTATCTTCAACTGTGATGGCTCTGAGGTCTTCTCGATAATTCTGAGGGTCATTGTTCAAAACTGAAATCACAGCATGAATAGGCGTATCAATCTTCATAATCAGCTGCTTATGCACTTTGAGATTTATTGTATTTTCAAGCTGTTTCTCAGAATCGCCGCTTGGCTGCGATAAACGAGGCTCAGAGTTTCGAATCTCCTCTTTCAGCTGAGAAATAGTATTCTCATAGTTCTCGGCCATCGTGGATTTCTCTTTAGATAGCGCTTCGATCTGGCTCTCTTTAGCCTCTAACAGCGCCTTCAGCTCGTTAAGTTTCACATTCAATTCCATATTTTCTTGTTCGAATTTGGCACTCTTAGCCGTCGCATCCTTGGCTACCTGACTTACTTTCTCTATTTCAGCTTCCAGCTTTTTCTTCTTTTCCTCGAGCTCTGTCACTTTATTGTTCACGGCAGTCAACTCTTTCTGAGCTGCTTTCTGCTCATCTTCTAACTGCTGAATCGTGGTCAGAAGCTTAGAGAAAGCCGCTTCAGTCAACTCAATCAGTGAGCTTTCCTTCAGATTTTCAAGTTTTTCCTGAGGAATAATATCAAGCAACCCTTTCTCTTGAATGATCTCAAACAGTTCGTCAAAAATTGCTGCTTTTGCGTTCTCGCTCTGATGTAGCTCTTTCTCTAACTCTTGGTTCTGAGTCTTCTCATCTTTAAGTTTCTTTTCCAGGTCTCTGACTTGACTTTCTAATTGATTTATTCTGAGATGGGCTGCATCCTCAAACTCTGATAACTTCTTTTTAGCTGCAGCAAGCTCTTTTTCTTTTTCATCCAACATCTGATTAACAGACGACTGGTTTTTCGATCTCTCAGCTTCTTTTCTCTGCTGCAGGTCGAGAAGCTCTTGCTGTAAAGAAATCATTTTGCGATTGATGCTTTCGATCACTGAATCCTTCTCTTTGGTCCTCTTATCGAGCTCATATTCGTGCTCCTCTTGTTTTTTCTTCAAGGCCTTAGCCAACTGATCTTTTTCTGCTTGAAGTGTTTGTCTGACGTCCTCCTTGGATTTAAGCTCTCGCTTTAGGACTTCTTTCTCTTCTTTGATTTCATGCAATTCCCTTTCTTTTAGAGCGAGTTTCTGAGCTACTTCAACATTTTCGCGTTCCACTGCTTGCAGTTTTCGAGTCATTTCCGTTGTGATTTTTTCTCGCTGTATTTGTGATTCTTGCAAACTGCCCTCTAAAGCCTGCAATCGGCTTTTTAATGAGCTGTTTTCGAGCGCCACTTGAGCTTGTGTGGTGTTGTTCTGCTCTCTGAGAACTCCGTTCTGAGCCTCAGCGCGTTCCAGTTCTTCAGTAGTGTTCTCAAGAGACATTTCCAAAGTTGAAATTTTTGCCGAAAGAATTTGCTGTTCTTTTCTGGCAGAAGCAAGAGCGTCCTCTAACTCTGCAATAATATCAGATTTCTCGCGAATAATATCATTAAGCCAAGCAATTTCAGATTCGAACTTGACTTTAAGCTCGTTGACTTCGCTCTCTTTCAGCTTCTCAACCTCCTGTGCTGAAGCATCGCCGTCAGTCTCTGTGTCCTTCTCCTCATTCTCCTCAGTGCTTGCTAGTTTACTCTTAAGGGCTTCTTCAAGCAAAGCGATTCGGCGTTCATAAAGCGTTTTCATCGCAGCCTCATCTTCGTCTTTAAATTCTTTATATGCAGTGAATTGCTGCTGTAAGCCGACATATTCTTGTTCGATTGTTTGGATATGAGCGTTCATTGTTTCCATATTTTGCGAGCTTTGCTTTGCCATTGCATCGAGATTTTCATTCAATTTTTTCAGGTCTTCAATCATTAAGCTCTGCTGCTTTTGCTGGGTTAGAGCTCGCTCCTTTTCTTCATGAACAGCTTGTAGCTCATCCTTGAGCTTCGCGAGCTCAAGAGTCCAAATTTTTTCTTTTTCGCTGACAGCAGCCTGAGAAGAAAGGCTCTTAGTAAGATCTTCCTTAATTCTCTGGCTTTCTAAGGTACTGAGACTGCCTCGCAATTGATTGTTTTCTTCTGCCAACTTTGTGATTTCATTCTTTAATTTTTGATTTTGGTCGCTTAATTCATCAAGTAGGTTGCTCAATCTTTCATTCTCATCATTTATTTTTTTATTATTCGCCTGTAAATTAGAGACCAAAGTTTCAGCCTTCATGGCATTTGTATTTGTGATTTCAAGCTTGGCTTTCAGCTGATTGATCAGCTTATCTTTTTCAGCTGTCACCGTGTTGGAGTCGCTGTCCACACTGGTCTTTTTGGCTGCCTTGATCTCTTCCTCAAAGGCTTCTTTAGTTTGTTTAAGCTCCAAATTTTCATTCTTCAACTCCTCCAATTCCTTGCTAAGAACCAAAATGCGAGTCTCCAAAGGTTTTATCAGCGATTGGTCTTCAACACCTGGCTCATTCTCTTTGAATTTCTTGCCTGAACCCGCCTTTGCCGCCTGCAATTTCACACGCAGCATTTCATTTTGAATTTCTAACGTTTCCTTTCTTTTTTCTGCTTCTGTTAGAGATGTCTGAATCCTTTTATTTTCAACTATCTGCTCTTTGTTTAATTTTTGCAAATGCTCCAGCTGATCCTTTAGATTCGCTAACTCATTTTCAGTCTCTTTCAAGAAATCTTGATTCTGGCGGGCTTGTGCAAGCTTTTGAACTTCCTGACTTGTCGTCTCCATCTTCTCGTCCAATAAACGCAAATAATCGCGCCAAGAAAGGCTCCTCAGCTCGAAGCCAACGGAGAAATATTTCTGAATGAGTGTAAGGAGCTCTCCCTCGCACTCGGATAATTCTTTCTCACGGGAAGATAATAGCAACTGGCCAGACTCTTCATCGTGTTTCGAAGACTGTTGCGTTAATACTCGCTGCGTTGAGGTGGCCTGCTTAGATGAGTCTTGGGTTGGTAAATGCTGGGTTTGCATCGTTTGCTTTGGAGGCTCTGTGAGTCTCTTTGGACTACTCAATTGCCTGCTACTTATAATAACATCACTCTCAATCTAGGAGTATAAGTATATTCCTCGAAGGCTAACTGTATATTTACTTCATCGGATTCGCTGGCTTTTTCATGAGCAGTAGCCTTGAAATATTCTTTTTTCATCATGGAAAGCACGTCTCTGAGGATAGCAAGTTTCTTTTTAAGTCCTAGCTCGCTTATTTCGGAACTACGAGCGCCAGCTTCTTTGCAAATCACATCGACGATTTTACCGATTTCCTTGAGTTCCTAAGAGCAAAATATTAAATTGAGGACTTTATTTTAACGAGTGGTATCAACTCCATTTGCTTTGAGATCTTCGCGGGCGAGTTGTTTTGCAAACTCTTTAAGCTCTTTCAATTTATTTGTCAGGTATTTAATTCTTTCTTTTTGCTCGTTCTCTCTTTTGGATTTATTCTCCTGATAAGTTCTCGCATCGAGCAGTAACTCTTCGTATTTCTTCACTGATTCTTTAAGCTGTACCTCGAGATTTTCAATTTGATTGCTCTTCCTGACGATCGCATCTTTTAATCGAAATATCCACCATTACTGCCATAGAAAACTTGTTTATCACATTACCTTTTAGCTTTTCGAAGTTTTCAGCGTTGAATTGATACGAGCTTAGATTTGGAAGTCGCTGGCTATGGGTTGGCGATCTTTGATTTGTCGAATCAGCAGCATGCTGTTGGAAAGCTTTACCTAGCTCTCGTTCAGTTACTGAATTAAACAAAACTATAAGGTGGTTTACGAGGTCAATTTACCATTCGATGTCAGCTTTTTATCATCTGAAACATCAGAGAGCTTCCAATCCTCCTCATGAGATAACCTAGTCGCATTATCTTGCTCATAGTCTTCATCAGCATCTGCGACTTCCTCCTGTATTACTTTTTCGCTTGCGAAATATGACCTTGGAGAACCAATCACCTTTCTCTCGAGTATTTTTTCTGTAGCAATGCTTCTCATAAGCCTATGAGCACTGTTCTGCATCGCTTTCAAATCACCTTCTTTGCTCTGGACCTTTGCCTCGAGTTCCCTTAGCTTCAGTTCCTTTTCGTGATCTCTTGAAAAGTCTAAGCTTGTTCCCATGGCTCTTGGAGTAGTAATAGTCGTATTCAATAGTTCTTGCATTGCATGAAGCTCTGCTTCTTTGACTTTGAGAAGCTCAAACACTTGCTTGAGGTCTTTTTTCCTTTCCTCAGCCTTTCTCTCGGACTTTTTAGCGATATCTTCAAACTTAGCTTTCTCTAATGAAAGCAACTGTTGTGCTTTGGTCAATTCAGCGATTTTTTGGTTTAGCACAGCATTCTGGACGGATTTGCTTTTATATTGATTGTCTAAATCTAAATATTGTTTCTTTAGCTCTTCGTACTTGACTTGCTCATTTGAAGAAGAATACGCAGATCTCTCATAAGGGCGTTGGAGATCTTCCTCGCTCTCAAAATTGGGTGAACGTGTTTCTACAGGATATCCTTCGGCAGCGTCGATATCTATCTCCAAATCCTTTTGCTTCTGGAAAGTGAGTTTAAACATTTCAGGGGCTTTTTCTTCCTTCTCGTTTTGCTCGGATTCATTTTGAGTGAGTGTGTGTAAACTACTGGGAACATCATCAGGAGCTCTAAACACGAATTTCTGACTGCCTCCTTTCGAAGAAGGGGGGGTTCGTCTGGAAGCTCTTTTCGGTGACAGTACCGAAGATGGATCAAGCAAGTGGCCGATCTAAATAATTAAATGGTTAGTTATAAGTACACAAAGAGCTTAAAAGGATATACCGTTTCCTTGAAGATTGATTCGACGTACTCTTTATCTTTCTCGTAGGTTTCTGCAATAGCTAAGAAGCTTGGATGTCTATTATTGGCATGCTTCAAGAGATTATTGGCCGTGACGATCAGCTGCTTCACTGCGGATCGAAGAAGCTTAAGTTGGTTAAGAGACGTATCAGTTGAGGCGAGTTCTTCGAGCTGAGTGCTACTTTTTGGAGATTTAGCTCTAGTACTGCTGAATCCTCGGCTTTGAGGGTTCTCCTGAGAAAGTCTGGCTGAAGGGCTCAAAAAACCATGTCCCCGCACTGGCGGAGAAGTAAAATGCTTCGGCGATGAGAACGTTCCAAAAACTTTTCTCGGATTTCTAGAAAATTCAGTGGTGTCGTTTTTAGGCGAGTTCAAACGAGGAGGGAAAGTGTGTTTTGTTAATGATTTTTGTGAGGCAATACTGGTTTTTGTATCATGCTTAACAGTACTGTGCTTTGGAGACGTGAATCCTCTCGAATGCGTCCTTCTAACGGTTATTAGATTTCACATTAATAATTTTGTACGGGAAAAGTGAATTACGCATTCTGTGTTCCATCCAATTTGGATAGTAAATCTATCAAATTATGTTTTGTGGCAATGGAAAATTTATCTGAAACTTCAGTGAGCTGATTAATCAAGTTGACGTTTTCATTAATTGAAGTAGAAATATTCTGAAAAGGAGCTGTCTGATGCTCAGGAGACTTATTGCCAGAAATTTTGTGGGAAGTGATAGAGCTTGTCAACCCTTTCTTTGGTTGTGATAGCATTTCCTTGATTGAGGATATTCATTTCATGAATTTTAGGGTAAGAAACTACCTGTGAGATAATATCCAAGGAAATACGGACGTTCTTCTTCATCAAAAATAGCAATTTATCGGAACTTTCGGTGAAAAGTTTCAAATCTTTCTGGATCGTATGGGCTGATTGCTTGATTTCATCATGGATTAACTCGAACCCTTGATCAAAGTTCAGATTTTCAACAGCTTGTATTCTTTTTTGCAGATTTTCCACAGCTTTATATGCGAACATTTAGATAATTCACAATTGAAGAGCAAAGACGAGGTAAATATTGAGGAGAAGGCAACGATTTGACTAACCTTGGCAACTGTAGTGTACAATATCATTCCCCAGGTTCGCAGTTTCCAACTTCGCTTTCTCAAAGAGAGAAAGCATGCTTTGTGTTGCAGTTGTGCTCAGATTCTCGCAGCTAAAGAGAAATCACATTAATCCTTTAAATCCACAACTTTTTTTACATTTCTGAAATTTGAAGAATATCTTTGGTCAGTCTATTGTTTATTGCGAGTGTTTTATCAACCATCCCCTGAATTGTGGCCTGAAACTCTGTACTCGATGGCTGCCTGGAATGTTTCCTGCTCTCAATTTGGGCCTCACGATTGAGCTCTGCTATTTCATTTTGGAAATTTGCATTCGTGCGAGTCAATGCTCGTAATCGAATTTCGAGTTCTTGGGTTTCTCTAGGATTTTCCTTTCCTTTGCGACCGTCAAGCCCTCTTCCTTTCTGCTCATATCCTTTTAGCCCCTTCTGTATTAATTCTTTTGATTTTATGAAATGATCGTTTGTCAATCTCAAATTTTAGAACGGATTACCTTGATATTTCGATGCCGTATCCTTATAATATTCACATATCTTCTCCAAATGATTTTCTAGATCTGTTAGAATGAGAAGTGATAAGGGATTTTGAAGGCGAAGACGGTTACTTTCAAATTTGATCATCGTATTAACAGCTTGGAGCAATTTTCTTTGTGTGTTTGAAATATCGTAATTTCGATTTTATTGGAATCTAAATAGAATCTACTCGAAAAAAAAAAATCACTGGTAGTACTTTCATCATCGTCACGCTTTTCCAAAAAAGGAGAATGACATATTGCACTGCTGTTGCTTCAACTACCATCTGAAAGACAATATAGTGTAATCAACCCACTTGCTTCAAGCAGAATTTACTAACGATGATTTAATAAATTAAAAATTGACCTTAATATCCGAAATAGTGTATAAAAAACACCTCATCAGGGGTGATGGAATACAATTCCATGAAACACGCATGATCTGTTTACAAAATTGCCTCGATACATAGTGACAATTTAAAGTGGACCAGTCAGAGACATACATTGATTAATGAGATCTAAAATTTTATGTTTGTCTAAAGGTTTCGGTGCAACAGCGTCAAATAACACTGGATCTTCTCCAATATTTGACAAAGCCACCGAATTTGCACTGTTTAGAACCACCGGAATATATTTCATGAGCTTATCCTTCATCTTCTGTTTCAAAATCCTCGTGCAAGTCAACCCGTCCATCACCGGCATATTCATATCCATGAAAATGGTAACACAGCGATCCGCTTTCACATGACCTTGACTACACCTCGATTCCAGCACATCTATCGCTTGTTGTCCATCGTGAGCTTTTCCGATTTTGAACCCGGTGTTATTGAGCTGCATCTCCAACGCCATGAGATTGAAATCATTATCATCTACCAATAAAATCTCAAAACACTCACAAGGTTCTTCAGGTATTTGAATTTCTTGAATGTGTTGCACATCTTCTTTTATTTCGATATGAATTTTTGCCTCTTCTTTTACATCTTCCTCATTAGGAATTTCGTCTATAGAGGCAATTTCCTTCTTCTCTTCACCAAAACCATTGCAGTTGCGCTTTGGATTTTCAGATCTCGTGCGATACGGGACTATCTCAATCTCATGTGGGTTGCTTGAGGGCGTTGTTTGGCCTCTGCGGTCTCTTCTCGAGTTTACTTGAGCGAGGATCAGAGAAGTCCTTGCTCTTTCTCTCTCGCGTTGATCAAGAATGTAAGTTGTGACTTCTGGAAGCTCAGATGAGATGACTTTGAGATCAAATGAGAACGTCGAGCCCTCCCCAACTTTTGAAGTCATCTCTAACCCACCGCGACCGCGCGGGCTGATACACTCGATTAATTTTTTTGTTACAGTCAACCCTAAGCCAATACCTGTGTTTTCGGAGCCGACCCTGCCAATATATTCTTCCGTCTTGATCGTCCCAGCGACCTCAAGCTCCTCTCTGGTCATCCCTTTACCTGTATCAGTGACGGTTATCGTGGCATACGATTCTTCGAACACGTTGGTTCTTGTTACTTTAACTTCAACTTTCCCTTTTGAGGTGTATTTGATCGCATTAGAGATCAAATTGAAGACAATTTGCTTAAGGACGTCTGGATCGACCTTCGCATAATTCTGCTCGTTTGGATCAGTATCACAAACAAATTCAATTTGCTTTTCTTTGGCAGATGATCTGAAGAGCTGAGAAACCGATTGAACAGTGCTATTAATATCAGTTACAGAAGTCTCTAGAGTTATTTCTTTGTTTTCGAGCTTTGAATACCAGATAATATTCATCATGGTGAATTTCATTGCATGCGTTGCGTCTATACAAGGCTGAATTGCCTCGTTATATACGGTTGGGTTAATTTCTTCCTTTAGAGAGTCGAGAATGAGCTGAATGATGTTCAAGGGAGTGTTGACTTCATGGCAGAGGTAAGCGAGGATCGCTGATTTAGAAGTATTTAATTGAATAAGCTCTCCAAGCGTGATTTCATAGCTCTTATCTGTGACCATGAGCAGCGTTACATCTTTCCCGTCTCTGAAACCTTTGATTCGTGCGACGTCAATGTCCAAGACCTTCTGTTTGCTTCTCCCTGCAAATTTCGCTTTAGGTAACTGATAATGGATTTCCAGCATTGCCTCCTGATCAACTCTATTTGAAAAATCTCGATTTTCCTCAACACTTTTCGCCAGAAACTGCGAAAGCGTTCCAATACTGCTCGGAGTTTGCGATGCTGTTGCTGAGACGGAACCAGAGGCGCATGTTCTAGGCTGTAAAGGACTGCGGGTTTCAGGGTAACCCATACCTTTGAGATAGCCACTTTCACGAAAAATTCTTGAAAAAGGACCCTTATGGGTAGGAGAGTCAGCTGGCTCGTCACATGGCTGATGATCTCCCTCTAGAGGTGTCTGAGGAATCGAATAAAAACTGTCAATATTATGGCCTAAGTGATTGAAATCCTTATCATATCTCAATGTTCTGACCTCCTGATTCTGAAGCGATGAGAGCTTCTCTCTCAACAACGCAGGAAGCGCATTTTGAAAATGCGTCCCAAAAGAAAAGAGATGCGTGCTCCTCCCTCTGTTATCTCGGAAGTTAGGTTTCGATCTCACGAACTTTTCTTCGTTATCTTTATTAACAAGGTGATGGAGACTTTCATTAGGAGAGGCTGGTATACAACTTTTGGGTTCTATCGAAGGATTATGAGATACATTTACTGCGTCTTTATTGTGAGGTATATCTTCCTTATTATTTTGACCAATAGGAATTTTCCGCTCGTTATCGCTAGGTTGAGCACTCTCATTGATAAAAATGCTTTCAAAGGCTTTTTTCACAGAGTAGTTATCATCTACTTCAAGTGTTTTTTTCACACAATCGTTTGCATAAATCACGAGATCATGATCCAGTATGACAATCCCATTTGGCAACGACTTTAATATATCCTGGTATTGGAGGCTTTCTCTCTCTCTGCTTGCGAAGTAGGTGAGGACTTGCTTCATGTGTTTCTGACTCTGAATATCGACTAACGCTGTACTAATAATCAATCCAATTGATAAGACCAGTGTTTCTGGAGTTGGAGCAGAGCCAGTCCGGATAAACTCATATGCTAGAAAAAAAATCGTAATCAACGTTTTTCGAAAGCCTCTGTGGTCCATCTTTTTCATATTTGCATTCGCAAAAGACAAGAATGCTCCGAGAGTGAAGTTGAAATCTGATTTGCTCCGAATTTTCTGAATTTCGATAAAATACACAGAGATTGAAGCCAACACAATCGTGGAAACGATTAACGCAACACTAACCTTCCGAGGGGGAAAACAGCCTATAGTTAGTAGCAATGCCAAAAGAAAAATCGGTACAACGCTAAGCAGATATACTCTTTGCGATTCCTCCTCATCCATTTCGGTCGTTGTAGTGAAGATCATCTGCGCTATTTGCATGGCAGTCATCACGATCAGTGATAGCAGAGTGACTATTTTAAAGTTCTGGAGGTTGCCCATGTCAAGCTTTTTGTATAGCCCTTCTAAGGCTGTTCCAAGGATGATTTGCTCCGGATTGTGAGGTTTTTTCACGGAAGTCGAGAATTGCATTTTTTTTTCCGTAACAAAATAAGTTTAGAAATTGGTAGCTAATCGAACATTCAAAATCAAACAATTAAAATTATTCCTGTGAATGCAAATGAGATGTTCTTAATACGCATTAGTTCCAAGAGAATCAAAGATTTTCGTCCAGTCTTAATAATCGGTGTTTTTTTTAATAATTGAGATGAAAGTTCTGATGTCATGGGATTAACATGGCTTGAGCCAAAATTCAATCAAGAATACAAGAAACCAACCCAAGCCAGGCCTGGAATTTGATAGAGATGAAGAGAAAGACCGCACCTGGGGAGAGAATTAAAACAAACATTCGGAGACAAGTTTTATTTAGGTTGATATGAATTGATTGGCAGGGCGTGAAGGAGGATGTGCTTGGGTATTTTCTATTCTTATAGGCAAGTGTATTAGAAACGAATTAATTTTTTTTTCTTAATCCTGATTTTGATAATATTGAACTTGGTTTGAATAGAATAATCCAGTGCAAATTAAAGTTCGAAAGAACCTCGTCTCTAATCCAAATAATTAATTGAAATACCCGGAATAAATATTTGAAAATTTCAAACTTTGTAGGAATTAAATTGTCCTTCACGATGACCAACTTCTTGCAAGAGTTACGATTTGGATGGGAAATTTGATAATAGATTGCGAAAAGTAGTGGCAGGGAAAAGATATTGTAATAGAGTGAGCCATGTTGATAGTAATAAATTGATTAGCTTCTCCTTCGAGAGTGATTGCTATTGTGGTGGGGGTTTTATTTAACTATAGCGCTCAGAACAATTTGAAATGAACACTCTAGCCAAAAATCAGCGCTTCATAGGCACTAGCATAACCATAACTCCATTACTCAACAGTAGCTCCATTACCTAACGCCATAAGAGAAAAATCGATGCTATTTCCGGATTTCGGTAGAAATATCACTTAGTTAGGGCAAGATCTCAAGATTTTCTTAAGTAACATATTAAACTGGAAGAGATTCTTGTCCCCTTGGGCAAGGAATTTGGAATATCTCGAAGAAGATATGAAAAATTGAGTATTCCGAAGAAGAATCCCGAGATGCTTGGAAATTCTACACACCGAGTAGTATCTCTGATCTAAATGACTTTCTGCGATCATAGACCATTAATTTCGCCTATACTAAGGCAATTGCGCAGCTATTTGCACGCGGTTTCCCAGATTGAGGTAGTTTATTTTCAATAGATGTCATTTACTATCGAATTACAATCAAATGCAAGATAAATGGCTCATTTTCGTATACGCGATTGCTACATATCTGACTACATGAATAATGAATTTCATAACATTCAAGCATTCTCCACAACAAGCAAATAAAATTTATTGAGAAGACATTGCAATTTCATTCTAATCGCCTTTGAGTAACAAAAAAATATAAAAATTCGCAATTTACAGCGCGCCTTTATCTTGATGGTGAATCAAGACTTGCTGTTTTGATATCACGCTTTCATTTTGTATTGATAAATTACTAATATTATTACCATTCGGTATTTCGGTAACTTGTTGAGTATCTGCAGGGAAATCGACAGCTTTGTTTGCCTCAGGACTCACCCTCTTTCTATTTTTCTTGGATCTAGTCGCGTTCAGCAGCCTTTTCCCAATGATATATGCAGCCTGTTGTTTCGTTAGGCCAAAGCTCTGCTTATTCTTCCTTTTTCGCGCTAAAATTTCTTCGAAAGCTCGAACACTCAAATTCTGATAAAAAGCCGCTTTAAGGGCAGGATCCGTTCTAAGTTGATAGTCCAATTCGTATAAAATATCCTGCATTTCTGAATCAACGAGATCCAACAGTTTTTGATTAATAGGATCTTTGTTTTGCTTGCACAGTTTTTGATAACTCCTGAACAGCATCGCGAATTTCCTCAGAGTATTGACCTCTCTCGCGGTCTGCTTTTTCTTCTTTTCGTCTTGTTTGGAATCAGCCTTCTTCTGAATTGCTTGAGGATTGCTTGGATCGTCGGACTCATTTTCCAAATAAATCTTTGGAGTTCTTGAATAAGAAAACACTTCTCTTTGATTTTCATCAAAGAAAACTTCCTTCAACTTCTCAACCTCTCCAAGCTTTTTGAGGATATAGGTCAGATCGACCTCTTTTTCCATTCGTTCGGTGGCTTGGCTGGCGAGAAGGTCTTCTTTTCGCTTTCCGCAGTTATATATTCTTTTGATATATTCCCAAAGGGAAAAAGGCAATGTTCTTCCGAAGCTTTTCTCATAGTTATTGAACGCAGTCATCACAGCTCCTATCTGAGCATCTGAATTTGATTTCTCAGGCGCTTTCGCTGTGTCCACAATTTTAATTAGCGAGGTATCAGATTCAGGCGCTTTTTTGTCGCTACTACCGCTACTACTAATACTTTTTTCATCCTCTACCTTTCTTCTTCGTCTTTGACAGCATCTTTTCGAGGCTTTTTTCTGAGAAGAGCCTTTTGGAAGATCAAATTCGTAGAGTGTATTAGCGATTTGGATTTTCATGGCATACTCATTATAAGCGACACCAACGAATGCGAGTATTCCAATAAGCGTGCTTCCAACACCTCCTACTGTTGCGAACACGCTGTCGAGTTTTGCAAATATTCTGGAAGTAACTGCTAACTGCGTGCTTTTTACAAACTGAATAGACATATACACATCTAGACCGCCGCTCGTAACTTTCGGAGAAACGTCGATTTTTTCGGCGCCATTTATCCGATAGGTGATATTCAGCGAAGGAGGGGCAGTTAGCATAAGATTGCCATCAGTAGCTATGGTTTGTTGAGTCACGGGTATCTCTACCTGTTTTGTCAATAGTCCAGGAGCTACATTCCACGAATAAGAACTCACGTACCTTGTGACTGGAGAGTCATACTCACCGAAATTGAAAGTGTTATCTGTATAAATCAGGCTGATTTTAGCTGTATTGGAGGGAACAATTGTCGCCAAATCTGCTGGAGATTTGCAAACTACATCTGGTTGATATGCGAGGTTAACACAACTTACAACCTCCAAAGAAAAAGAGGAAAAGTTGCTACCTTTCCTCACTCCAGAAAGAATGTAGTTTGTGGTGGAAGGACATAAATAGTTATTCAATCCATACATTTTGTATTCAGTTTCGTATCCTTCCCAATAGTCGAGTGTGCATTTCACAAGAGGAACGGTTTTCGTGGTTGAAGTCACGGTGCCATCGGGTTGTTGTTGTCGAACGATGTATTTCATTTGGAAATTAAAGATGGAAGAAGAGAGAGGATACTCGTTGTTTTCGTACCCGATGGCAAAGATGAAATTTGATGAGTTGAGTTGTAATGGACCTGGATTTGCAACATTGATGACTTGGGAGGCAATTGTTGCTTCGGATCGAGTGACGCAATCAACTGTGGCTCGAATGGAGAAGAGAGTCGTAAAAGTGAGAGCGATGAGAGTCAAGACACCTCCGAAACCTGATGTAAACTTCTCTTTTTGGCAGGCGGTGAGGGTAATCTGTGATCCAAATATGTCAATATAGGAGAGAAAAGCTAATAACGGACGTTTCATTTGGGAGAAAACTGTAGATAATTGAAATGTGATTTTTAATTTTATTTGGCTAATTATTCATTCGCCTATAGATTGCTGCCGCTTAAAATGGAGGTTTAATATATTTTCCATACAACAACCTTGAAAAATTTATGAAGAAAGACTCATAACAAACCACTCATGGGAGTCTGCTTTAATCTTGGAAGAGAATTTGGAATTCGATTGATATTCCTTTTAATTTTCGCATCAATATTCAGATACTAACAATGAATCACAAATTCTGGACTTTGCGGTCAATGTCTTCGAATTTAAAGCATTTATTTCAACAATTGTAGCCCTCGCTGGTTTTCGAAAGCAATACAAAAATTCCATACTGAAAAGAAGATTTCTTAGAATTTTTCAGCCATAACTTACAGAGATTTGAGTTTCAATCCAATCATTAGTCCACTCAAACCACAAAAGCCTCACACCATCGGAAGCATTGAGAAGAAATAGCTCTATTTATAACGCTTCCTGCTCCTGAGTTTAATTCCTCATGACTAAATTATTAGAGTCGTAACGAAATTAAAACTATTTTATGGCGACTTCTTAGATCATCCTGATCATAGAGGCTACTTCCAAAATTTTTCGAAAATACAAAATAGCAACTCGGATCTTGATAATTAGAAGGTTTCTATTCGCTGCGAGGAATTTTTCAAATGTTCACATGATCTGGACATTTTGTATTTGTTGAAGTTTATTCACCACAGAGATATTCAAGCAAAAATATAGATCCAATGTATCTCCTAATACAATTTGCAGATAGATAAAAAGGGGTCCCTGAAATCTGTAAAGGTTAGGTTTGGATTATGAGCAGACATCTTTTTCAATATTTCATATGGATTGCAAGAGATATAAACCTCATTTGGCATAAAATCAGCATCTGAATTTGAGCAACGAGAATCAAATATTTCTTATTACAATTATATAGATCTTAGTAACCTCCTTATATTGTTTTCAAAACCACATCGTCCTCAATATGGTCGAATAGTGGATGTTTTTCCATAAAGCTCCCACTGTACTTTCGCGAGCCCCTTCCTAAAGGTGATTCTGAAATCTCCCGAGTCGGAGATTCCTCAACCTGAATTTTCACTGCGCTTCCCAGTTTCTTCATTCGCTTGTGCCTAAGTATAATCGAGAGCCTTCTTGCAATGATACTTGCCGCTCGAGACCTCGTTAGACCGATACTCTCCTTATACTTTCTTCTTCTCTCAAGCATTTCTTCAAAGGCTTGCACACTCAAATTCTTATAAAAAGCCTCTTTGAGCCCAGGGTTCATCTTGAGATTAAAATCCAAATCATACAAGATATTCTGCATTTCAGAGTCTATGAGATCCAACAGCTTTTGATTGATAGGGTCTTTACTCTGCAACATTAGTTTTTTGTAGCTTCTAAAAAGAATAGCGAATTTCCTAAACGTGTTGATTTCTCTAGCGCTTTGTTTTTTTGGACTTTCATTTGGTTTGGAGCTAGAATTTTTTGTTGTTGTGGGCTTTTGATGGTTTAGTTCGTTTTCCAAATAAATCTTTGGAGCTCGAGAATACGAAAATACTTCTATTTGATTCTCGTTAAACAAGACTTCTTTTAGCTTTTCGATTTCTCCGAGCTTTTTAACAATGTAGGTAAGATCCACCTCTTTTTCCATCCTCTGGGAAGCCTGATCGGCAAGGCGGTCTTCTTTTCGCTTTCCGCAGTTATAGATTCTTTTGATGTATTCCCAAAGGGAATAAGGTAAGCTCCTTCCAAAGCTCTGTTCATAATTGTTGAAGGAAGCCATAATTATTCCTTTTTGTACTTCTGATCCTATTTTTTCGATCGTTGGATTCTTCGTTGAAATTCTGATTAAGGAACTATGGGCTTCTGAAAAAAGTTGATTCTTAGGACTCATGAAATTTTCATCCGCTACCTTTCTTCTTCTCTTACAGCATCTTTTCAAGCAGTTCTCCAGAGAAGAGCCTTTTTGAAGGTCAAATTCGTAAAGTGTGTTTGCAATCTGGATTTTCATGGCATACTGATTATAAGCAACTCCTACAAACGCGAATAACCCAATCAGCATACTACCTACACCTCCAATTGTTGACAATACGGAATCAATTTTCGAAAATTCCCTGGTATTAATGAATAATTGTGTGTTTTTTACAAATTGAATCCCCATATATAACTGTAGACTGCCACTGGTTATCGGTGCTGCCACGTCAATCTTTTCGTTTCCATTTATGGAATAGGTTATGTTTAAGTTTGGAGGAGGGAGTCTGAGCACAAGATTACCATCTGTCGCGATAACTTGCTGGGTGACAGGAATTTCAACTTTTTTAGTAAATACTCCAGGAGCCACGCTCCAAGAATAATAATTAACGTATCTTGTGACAGGGGACTCATAATCTTCAAAATTGAACAAGTTATCTGTATAAATCAGACTGATCTTAGCGGTATTAGTGGGGAGGATTGTCGCCAAATCTGCTGGAGATTTGCAAACTACATCTGGTTGATATGCGAGATTAACACAACTTACAACCTCCAAAGAAAAAGAGGAAAAGTTGCTACCTTTCCTCACTCCAGAAAGAATGTAGTTTGTGGTGGAAGGACATAAATAGTTATTCAATCCATACATTTTGTATTCAGTTTCGTATCCTTCCCAATAGTCGAGTGTGCATTTCACAAGAGGAACGGTTTTCGTGGTTGAAGTCACGGTGCCATCGGGTTGTTGTTGTCGAACGATGTATTTCATTTGGAAATTAAAGATGGAAGAAGAGAGAGGATACTCGTTGTTTTCGTATCCGATGGCAAAGATGAAATTTGATGAGTTGAGTTGTAGTGGACCTGGATTTGCAACATTCATGACTTGAGTAGATATCGCTGCTTCTTGTCGAGCGAAACAATTATTAATGCTTCTTATGGAAAAGAGGAGGGTGCAAATTCCAACGATCATTGTCAAGACGCCACCAAACCCCGAAGTAAATTTCTCCTTCTGACAAGCCGTGAGGGCGATTTGTGATCCAAAAATATCGATTTTGGAGAGAAAAGTGAGGAGCGGACGACGCATTTTTTCAGATGAATCAATGAGTTTTTATTGTATTAAACTCAAATACACTGTTCCAGAATTTATTTTACGCCAATTTGGAACAACTAACGTATCTTTCCAAACTGAAATTACCTTGTGAGTCTTATCGAACATGGTAAGAGTATTCGGAGCACTAATTTAATGATAGTGCCAGGGAAATTGTGAATTACAATATTCAAGAATTTTCTGGTTACAGAGTGAAGTTTCTATTCCATCATTATTTCAAATATTTGGAATTATATAAATCGGAGAAGTGCTTGTAGCTATCGAGAAAGATCCTGAAGATGGCTCAAAAACATGATAATTCTCTCTATGAAACTTTGCTTTTTTTCATTCCTAAAATGTGTCTCGGAAGTCCAGTAGTAGAACTTCATAGTTACACATCGTGGAATGAAGGCGCACAATCTTTTCACAAAGATGTAGGAATGACTAAGGCATAATAGCACCCAAAACATCCTTTTCTCAATCTCTAGGTTTTATATTTGCTGAAATGAGGAGAATTTTAATTTTAATATTGAATAGGTTGCTGCTTCGATCAAAATTTCTAGGCACAAATGAAAAGATTAATCAAAGCTCCAAAGGAATGTTTCGAAGTAGTAGTATGCTCTCCATGAGTTCCTATTATTTTACATTAACATTATCTAAAACGACAAAATCACGGCGAACTTTATCCTGCTTCATACAAATCCTCCCTTAAGAAGCATTTCTTCAGTGATTTCTAGCGGCTCTTTTGTATGATACTTTAGGCCTTCTGCATTCTTTAAGTTTTAGCCTCAACTGAATTATTTAGAGCAAATATCAATCTCTAAATAAATATCTCAAACTAACACATGCTAAGTTCGAAGCTGCCTCGCTTCAAATTTTCTACAATTAGCAGCGTCAAAGGGATGCGAGACTACGCAGACCAGTAAATTTTTCATCCTACCATTGAATAACTTCTCTAGGGATATGGCTAAGTTTCGTTATATCAGAAACCATGCTGAACGATTGTTTCGTCAATATGGCTACGACGAACTTCTCTTAAATATCGTCGAACACGAGGAGCTTTTCCACAGGACACTTGGCGACACATCAGAAATCATCCAGAAGGTACAATCTACTCAACTAACTCACCTTCTCCTAACTCTAGTATCCATCCCTTTAGCAAATGTATTCTTTCAAAGATGCTGCTGGAAGGAACCTAGTCCTAAGACCCGAAGGCACAGCCGGAGTCGCTCGAATGTTTGTGGAAAAGAATCTCTTCAAAGCGATTCTACCAAAGAAATTATACTACATCGGACCAATGTTCCGCTACGAAAAGCCTCAGAGCGGAAGACTGCGCCAATTTTATCAGCTAGGAGTTGAATATTTTGGAAACACAAGTGTGAGCGCTGACGCCGAAATAATTGCATTAGCATATGATCTCCTTCAGGCCATTAAACCAACCGAATATTCTGTACGTCCTATTGAAATATTGAGCAGTTACTAACAATGCATCGAAAAGCTAGATTGAAATAAACAATTTGGGAGACCTCGAGTCGAGAAAACGTTACTGTGCAGTGCTAATTGAGTTTTTCAAAAATCCTGAACGGTTCGAAAAACTTTCAGATCTGAGCAAATCAAGAATTCAAATGGGAAATCCTCTTCGAATTCTCGATTCCAAAGAGCCTGGAGACATAGAAGCTTCAAAAGACTGTCCAAGGATCAGCGAATACCTGTCCAAAGAGTCAATAAACGAATTTGTCGAGTTACAAGAAACTCTAAAGGGATTGGATATTCCTTTTGTACTCAATGAAAATCTTGTGCGAGGGCTGGATTACTACACCAAAACTTGCTTTGAGATCAAAATAAAAGCTGATCCCACCAAAGAGCGAATGAGAGACACTCTTATCGGCGGAGGACGATATGACTTGCTTATCGGACAGTTAGCACGAGAAGACAATAAAGACATGCCGGCGATTGGGTAAGAAAAACTTTCTATTGTCTGGAATAATGGATGATAGGTTTGCCGCAGGATTTGAAAGAATTGCGATGTTGTTGGATTCTGAGCAAGATAAAAAGAACTATGAGCCGAAAGATGATATTAAGATCGGAGTTCTGCCGATCTATGAAAAAGATGACGAGGCCATGAACACGTTGATAAACAGAAAGGCGTTGCAATTGGCGAGAACTTCAGCAGCGTCTGACAAGAAAAATGGGAAAAAATTTTCCATTGAAATTATCAATCATCATCAGAGATTGGATAAGAGGCTGAACTATATTGGAAGGGTAATTAGATGAAGAGTTTGCTGGTACTTATTTGAGTTAGAGAGAATATAATATCGCAGTCATGGTTGGGAAGACAGAACTCGAAAACCAGCAATTGAAAGTGAAGAACCTTCAGACCGGAGACCAGCAGTATATTGCATTGAACAATGATTTTTTAGATGTTATTTTGAGCAAATTCTAAGTAGCAAATCGTTTTCTAATTTTATCTGTACAAAGACATCAACTCAATAGCCATTAAGTTGATTCATTATCAAAAACTTATCGGAGAGTGCAACATAAGTGACTAAAAAAATTAATATAAAACGATGTAGTGGGAGAGCACATCCACAACTTTATCAGGATTGTAGCTTCAAATATTTGAATTTTTTTTTTTTAGTGCATGAGCGAAGTTGAGGTTTGTTGAACAGATTTGAACTAGATTCAAAAAGTTTGCACGATTTGGAACCAAAACCTAAACCTTTCAAATGTACGATAATTTTGCACTCATCTACCATTCAGTATCCACCGAAAAGTCAGAAATACTTTCATTTGGGCTTATAATGCTTCATAATACAGAAAACACGATTCTTTTTTGACTTTCAACTGAGAAAATGAAAGCAAAGCCCGAATAATGCGAATTAGAGTCAAGATTCCAAGCGATACTCCTTTCGTCCTGTTTTTAAGTACCACTACTCTCTCTTTGAACTCAAACACATTTTGCCTCAAGATCTACTTAAAATCTTCAGAAAAAAATTTAAGGAGGTTTTTGCTTTACCTCTTGAGTTTTATTAATTTCCGAAGAGGGAAGAGTGATTCGTGGTTGGACAAAGTCTACTTTCACTCAGTTAACAAAAACCAGGATCTTACATCGCCCTCCTTTTCTTTTGTTGACCTGGGTAAAAAGCAACTAAAAAAACCTCATTGGAAAGATCATTTCAGAGAGTCGTTTCCGAAATCGAGCTGCTTTCTCTCAAACTGTCAAATAACAATAAATTTCTCTTCATGCACTTTGTTTATCAACTACTAGCAAAACTAAGTGGAGGATACAAACCACCGATCATTTCAAATGTACTTCAACAATTTCTCTGAACGAAATTTAAAATTTACTTAGCCAAAAACCCAGTTACTTACATATGTTTTTTTTTTGGATAGTGTATAGCTATGAGCCTTTCTGTCTCTACAAGCACCTTTCTTAGCAACAACGAAATGATTAACCTGTAAGTTTTCCGAAAAATCAGGTTCTTCACGACAAAACCAAATAATTTGAAAATCCTTTCGAGTTACTCAAAGAGTATCCTTTCAAAGCTCATTGAATACCTAAATTGAAGCTAGCGCACCATCCTAAAGGTCCGGAACCGACAACTTTATTAATATAAGAGCTTTCATTCCTTATGAAATATATTTCTGTAGAATTAGGGGTAGTATCCTCTTGTTATGCTCTGTTTCAAGCCATTTTCTATTAGTATAAGCTGCGTTGTGGTCTAATATCCATGTTTTCTGATGAATTAAAGGAGCTTTTGGACACTTCTAGATTTACTTTCAGAAACTGATGTTTGAGAAATTTCGGAAAATATCACGCATTCAGCGTTTTCTCCTCTTCAGGAGTCCATCATAGACAATTTGGTTGAGAGAAAGCCGCGTAGTTGTTGAATCTGGCGAATGATCTGCTGCCATTATAATCCTGAAGCACGAAAAAACACACAGTTAAATTTTTGCCTCAAGATTTCCGCTGGCCAAATCGTTTCGAATACTCACTGACATAAATTTCTTTTGATCTCGTCTATTTATACCGATGAGGATTGAGCTGTTAATAATATCAAATCAAATCAAATGGAAACTCCTTTCGTTTCTGAAAGAAAATCAACCAGAGTCAAGACCGCTGCAACCTTCGCGATTGCAGTCCTTGGCGCTCTTGCCGTCTCTTACATGGTCTTCAGCAACCTCCCAGCTGAAACCGAATTCGCTTTCACCAAGATCAACAACCAAACCCTCAAGGACCTCTATGCCGGCTGGAAGAAGACCTACAACGCCACCTACGGTGGCCCAGAAGATGCTAACAGATTCAAAATCTTCTCCAAGACCTACACCTCCATTGCCCAAATCAACGCCAGAAACCTCACCTACAAGCTCGGCCTCAACGAATTTTCCGCCATGTCTGACGCCGAATTCGCTGGAATCAAGCTCGGTTTCAGAGCAAAGCTTATGGGCAGACCAACCAACGTCACCAAGCTCCCAACCAACAACCTTAAGGACTCCGTTGATTGGACCAAGAAGGGTGCCGTCCAAAAAGTTAAGAACCAAGGCTCATGCGGTTCATGCTGGGCTTTCTCAGCTGTTGGTGCTCTTGAAGGTCTCGGTGCCATCAAGAAGGGCAAACTTAACGACTACGCTGAACAAGAACTCGTTGACTGCTCCAGAGGCTACGGAAACAACGGATGCAACGGTGGTTTGATGGACAACGCTTTCAAATATGTCAGAGATAAGGGTCTCTCCCTCCAAACCGAATACCCATACAAGGCTGTTGACCAATCCTGCAAGACCACTGGATCCAACAAATTCAAAATTTCTGGATACACTGATGTCCCAGCCAACTCTGCTGCTCAACTCAAGGCTGCCCTCAACAAGCAACCAGTCTCAGTCGCTGTCCAAGCTGACTCCACCGTCTTCAGAAACTACAAGAGTGGTGTTGTCACCGGTACCGCTTGCGGAACCAGCCTTAACCACGGTGTCCTCGCCGTCGGCTACGAAACCTCCGGAACCCCATACTACCTTGTCAAGAACTCTTGGGGAACCACCTGGGGTGACAATGGATTCATCAGAATCGGTATCACCGATGGTGCCGGTGTCTGCGGTATCCAAAAGATGGCCTCATACCCAACTTTGTAAGAAAAACTACACTGTGTGGGAAAGTATTAAAGTATTGCAGTTCGTGATTATGAGTAATTACATTAGTAGCAATTACATTCCTCGTTATTTGAATAAATTTCATATTTAACCGCTTCTTACCCACAAGAACTACTGCAATATCTACTGAACTAAAAAGAAAAAATGTTGTTATGCAAGGATTGTCAGATAAGTCAGAATAGATTAATAAGGATTGAGGAATTTGTTAACTAACCTAATAGTATTTCTTAATAGACCTTCGTCTCAAGAGGAAAAAAGGTTCGGAAACAACATATCAAGTCGGATGCCATTCCCCTCTGAATTTGGAACGTATTATCCTTCCATTGGGTAGATAAGTTGAGAAGGGAAGAAGTAAAAAGAAGAGAATCAAAACTTCATTTGTCGCTGAACTCAAACATTTCTGTATGCTGGTGGTGATATACCTCTTTCGATTGATTTTTGAATTTGAGAAGATAAGAGAAGATGTTCGGACTTCGAGCGTGGTGCCGCTTCAAATTCAAAAGAAGTTTCGGACTTGATTGTTCAAAACGTCCTCGTGGCCTAATGGTAAGGCGTGAGCCTCCTAAGCTCAAGATTGCGGGTTCGAGTCCCGCCGGGGATGATTTTTTTTTTGTTAGCTAATAGTTTCTGCCATGATACTCATTCCTTCCCCCATAGAAACACATTCGCTTTGTTGAACGGCAAGGCTGTTCTTAATGTTTCTTCAGGCAAAGAATTGTTGGCACAACAACGTAAATAGTCATTAGAGAGAATGGTATTCAAGATTAATTGATTTCTTTTCTTGCTGTCCTAAGGAAATTTTTTTCTGTTGAGTATATTGTACAAAACTTACCAATCTCTGAACCTGAGCTGCTTCTTATTTTGCGGAGCCAAACACACTATTCAGAGAAAATATAAAAATTTTGAAATTTTGATTGCATGTGTAATAGGATTAAACTCAACTTAACCATCCTCAATAGAATAGTATAATTGCCTCCACTTTCACCCCGTCTCTTGAGGGTTTTCCCTTTTACTAAATTTTCTCGAACTTCGAAACATGCTACGTGTCATTAATTGGCTAAGCACTTTTTAATACAATCGAATCAAAGGATATCAATAGAATTTATTCCGGAACCATTTGGAAGGAATTGGCATGGATACTGGTCTCATCGAAAGCCTAAAGAGCAAGGAGCCAAAATTCGAAATCATTGGAAATGACCATCAGCTCTTACAGATTATGCTCCTTCCTGGTGAAAGCATCGTCACCTTAAACGAGAATATTATATATTGCAGTACAAATATCAAAGCGAAGACAATGAGTAGACCATCAATCATGGATAAAATCAAGTAATACAAACACCAATAGCGTTACCTACTCGTCCTGTAGATTATGGATGACGCGAATTCCACGAGACTTACAATCAACAGTGATTTGCAGTAATAATACAGATTCTTTGGAATATCTTGGATTATCAAGACGAATTGGTATTCCCTTCATCATACGTCATATTTTAATCTTATATCGTTATCATCAAGGCGAGATTCTTGCCATAAATCTTGACGTATTTCCCAACATCTGCTTTAAAACAAGAAATTTTGTAGCAATGACGAATAATACTGAACTTGAAACGCTGCAACAGTAATTCCCTCCTTCTCTTGGAAGTTTTCAAACCGTTTCCACAGGACGAGTGTCATCCAATTCCCACTCCAAGAATGGTCTGCTATAAAAACTAACGTACTAAACAGATTTCAGTCTCCACAGCAAACTAGGATGCTCTTTTTGCAATCTACAGGTAGCGTTTAACTTGGAATAACTCTATTAATTGGTCGTTCTTTGCTAGGTACTCTCATAGAAAAAGAATTGGGTGCACAAGAAGAAATACAAGTAATTTTTTTTTTTCTGCCATAGAACATTAATCTTATTATCGTATTGAAACAGGTAAAGACAAACTGCGTTTTCGCGTACGCAAATACGATCAGATTTAGCTATCCGGGCAATGAGACAGGTCCTCTAGACATGAATAAAATGCCTCGAAGAGATTTACGTTTGGTCAGAGCAAAAGGCCCTGGTAATTTAATGTACAGGAAAAACAATTCTTATGAGATTGGCAAATGCAGGTGTTATTTATATTGAAAGCCAAGGAACAGGAACAAATACAAATATTCTGCAGCAACAGCAACACAAAGCGTAATTTTAAATGTTTTTCGTCAGAGGCAAAACTATTTATTTGCTAGAGGGACTCTCTTCGCAGTGATTTTGTTCATCACCATTCTCGCTGTGTTAAACGCGATTGAGCTTCATTTTATTTGATGATGATGTGGGATAATTGAAAGAATAAATGTATAACGATCACATTCAGAACTGATGAGGTGACAGAGTCTATCACGCATTCAGATGAGAGAAGTGCCTTTGTGATTTAGATTAACAAATGATGTAATTTAGTTTGCAACGCCTGTCAACTACAGGGATGTGTAAAAACTTTCTTGTCGACCTCCATTTATATTATTGAAATCGAATGAAAAGATCCAAATACAAAAACTCAAGGTGTGGCGACCTTGATATTGTAGGTTAAATATGTAAGGGTCCAATGACAGTTTTCATCATTAAGATGTCAAGGTGTGAAAATCTCTCAAGCTCTCAAACTTTGACTAAATCACTCTTCAACAAATTAAAACTTTGGATCCGTAACAACCTGGATTCCGATCTCTCATATTATATATACAATGCTTTTACAATTATTGGTTGTCTAGCTTTTTGAAAAATAAACACCTTCGATGCTTTTATATCCGAAAGTTTAGTCTAACAATCGAGAATTTCCCTCCACTTACTCATATGACTCGTATTAGATCAAAGTTGTAAAGATTGCCTATTCTTTGAGGTTACTTCTGCTCTGGACTTCATTAATATCTCAAAAAGTAAAACGAACTTGTTCGAAGCTGGTGCTTTTTTAAAAATTAAGTTTTATCTTATAGATGGAAACTATTAAGCGTCCAGGAAACATCCCTCGGCTCATCGTGAAAGCACCTAACAATGGGAAACCGAGAACCAGTATCGCAAATCCACCTCTCCCCGATTCTCTAAACAATATATTTAGTGCTGGAATTGGAGCTACCGCGACGATCGGAGTCATTATCTCGATTCTCTCCCCCGATTCAACCTCGATCATTAGCAGATTTTAACCGCAACTCTCCATTGAAGAGTGCAAGAAGCACTATCTCAAGAAGAAGTCGAAGTCCTCTAGACCTTCGATTTGATCGAAAAACAGATCTTTTTACTTTCATACAAGAGAAGCATCCCCCAACTTACTCCAACGAAATGGATGATCGAACTCAGAAATCCATCGCACAAATGAAAGAGATGGGCATCGTTGTAGATGAATTGAATGAACTCGCAAATACATATTTGATAGAAAATACTGAGGGGAAGAAAAAGCGCAATGTCATTCGAGGCGTTCTCGAACACAAATATGAGTTTTTTCAAGGGCAGCCTATTGAGCGAAGGATTAACAATATAGAACCTACGTTTTATTCTCTGACGCCAAAAAGAAAAAAACCAGTAGCGGAAACAACTGCAAGGAATACCTTACTAAAAGCTAAGAACTCACCTCGAGATATTTTCACCTATGATACCGATAGCAAATTTTCGAAACCTTCCAGCAGAGCTGCCGAGCTAACTGATGAACTTACAGGTGACTCAAGAAGTAATTTTACTGCGTCAAAGAAATTAATATTAAAGTTGATTTGTAAAAGGACCATCGCGAGGGCCAGAAACAAGACCGATTACATCAATCTCAGGGCAGAGAGTACCTGGTCATCACAGAATCTTGAGCATCCAGAGCAATTCAGAATATACCAATCCACTTTTGTCAAATAGAACATCTTCTGCTTCGGTGAGAGCCGGGACTGAAGGAAGCTCAGTGCAGAGATTTAGAGCGCTTAAGCTTCCGTTACATGAGCTGCCTAAAGTTTCATTGATGTCGAGTCCTTCAGAGCAAGACAGGTATCCAAACGAAATAAAAACAGACCGGATAGTTCTGGACTCCGCTTCACCTCGTGAATTCATGACGGAGAATATGAGTACGAGGCAAGTTCCTGAGTTATCTAAGGAGCACATGATTTCGATAGCCCAGGAACGAGGGGTGCAAGGAGAAGCTCAGACTGAGAGAAAGCTGAAAGCAGGAACCCCACGACATACCATGGTAGAAGTAAAGAGAAATTTTGATTATACACTCACTTATCAACATAACACAGTTTGAAAAGAAAAAGATGCCATTCTCTTTAGCTATGATCGCCAAAGCGAGGAAGGGTGTCCTTGAGGAGGTGTTTAGTAAGCGTAAAATTGTTGATAAGCTGCCCGAAAGCAACGTAGTCACGGCCGAGGAAAAGAAATTCATGAAAAACAGTAAGAAATTTAATACATTAGTTTGATTTCTCATTGTTCATCAAAGTCCAAGCGATGGAAAATAAGACGCGCAAGAATGATCTCCAGAGCAAGAAGATTTACGCTGGAATTTATTACGAAATTCTCTCTTTAAACAAAGCAGCAAGGGACAGAGTATTGTCTCGCCTTGAAGAAGTGATGCCTTCTAGATCGAGATTTCTTAGGATTAACAAAGATGGAACTGAGAAATAAACATTTGTTTTTGAAGCCATAGGTTCAGAATAAAATATTCTTGTTTATTATATAGAAACATTCGTGGATGTTTTTAATTCAGAGCTTTGTTTTATCAGAAATCTCATTTGTTGATTTCTGAGAAACACGCTTTAGACTTAACAATTGCAGGTGCTTATCCAATCGATGATTTCAATTTCTGTTGTTTTATGCCTGGTGTTTTTACTCATATTTTGTGAGATATATCCCAATACAGTTCAATCCAGCTTTATCCAGTGATCAGTCAATTGAAAGTAATTTTCCAAGTCATTACTGTATTCAATCAATATGAATATCAGGATTTATTGGCGCGTATAGTTTTGTCAGGATAATTATTGCAAACTCTGAAACTAAAAAAAAAAAGGGAATAACATTTCTCTATTTGATATGGAACATTTTCCTTAGAACTTTGACCTACAGCTTAGCGCAGTAATCAAACAACTCAATTGTTGAAATTTCGATATTTCTTGAAATTTAATTCGAATAATAGCGTCAATTAACGATAAGATTTTTCCTTGCAAGCGAACTTCAGTAATACTAGCTACTACATGGATGGAATAACTATTCTACCAGTCGAGCCGTCATAATTAACGCTTAAATTGAATATGAATCGCTGGATCTTAGTCATTCTCGCGCTTGCTCTCATAGGAACCCTCCTTGCACTGACAACTAGAAGAAAAAGCCAAAGTACCTCTCTCGATTTCGCCTATAGAAGTTTTTCGACTCCAGATGGTCAAAGCCTTGTGTCTGAGGGAAGGCTTCGCTTGTTTAGAGAATGGTGCAGAACCCATAACAAAACATATGGCACGTTCGAACTTGCTTACAGATTCTTCATTTGGAACGATAACTACCAATTCGTCCAAGACGTCAATTCTCAAAACCTTTCTTATCGATTAGAAGTGAATAAGTTTGCTGCCTTGACCTCAGAGGAATTTTCTGCGTTGTATTTAGGACTAAACTGGTCTCCTGATGCTTCCAAAGCAGTGGGCTTAATTTTTCTCAAGGAGACCGGCCTGCCTGATTCAATTGATTGGAGAGAAAAAGGTGCGGTCACCGAGATAAAGAACCAAGGAGAATGCGGATCATGCTATTCTTTCTCTGCTGTCGCGTCTTTGGAAGGCGCTTCCTTCCTCAAAAGCGGAAAGCTAGTAAATTTTTCAGAGCAACAGATTGTTGATTGCTCATTCGTACATGGAAATAAAGGTTGTGTTGGAGGGCTTATAACCTATGCGTTGGCCTATGCTAGAGATTATGGCGTTGAATTAGCCCATGATTATCCTTATAAGGCGGTCGATGGGCCTTGTAAATACAACGCGAATAAAGTTGTATTTCACAATTACGATTACAGAAACGTGCCTCGAAACAATCCCAACCAATTGAAAGCTGCTGTTGCAATGCAGCCGGTCTCTGTTGGCATCCAGGGAAATGAGGATGCTTTCAGATTTTATAAGAGCGGTATTTTGTCCAGTGGGTGTGGGAACCGTTGGATAAATCATGCTGTTGTGATTGTAGGGTACGCAACGTCAAGTGACCAAAAGGATTATTGGATTGTGAAAAATTCATGGGGAACTTCATGGGGAATGGAAGGGTATATTTTCATCGAGAGAGGAGTGCAGAATTCGGGGGCTGGTCTCTGCGGTATTAATTCGGAAGCATCTCATCCAATTAACTAAATGGGGTTTAGAAGAAAATTCGATCAAAAAATTGAAAGGCAGGAACATTAGCGGTCTAAGGTGAAAATATACAATAACATAGACTGTGATAATTACGTCAACATAGAAATATCGATACATAACAAGCATATTGGAGTATTATTTGCCTTTATATTTGCGGATTAGATAAATTTGAACAGTAACAAGGACATCCATCCCAACGAACTGGAAAAAAATATTGTGTAATAAGTTTTTTCTGTTATAACCAAAGATGGTTGTTCAATAATAATTGTGGGAGAACCGACTGGTAACTTTAATTCTTTATACAATAGCAAAGATTGAATTAATTTGTAGGTCATTCCTTACTATTACTTCAAAAATTATAAACCAATAGTGATCCTTGAGAAAACAAGCAGATTGATCTTCAAAGAAATGTCTAAAATGAGTATTTGAAAAAGTCAACGACATTGAGAAAGGCTTATTGATTATTTCACTCGACATTTTGTTCGATATCAAGATTTCCCTACTGGCCCAACCCTCCTTTGGTTATTACAGTATTTACGATACTCTTCCCAATGCTCTTCCCAAATGATAAAAACATTCCTGACAACCCTGAGTTCCTCTGTGCGTTGCTACTCGCAGAACTGTAACTTTCTTTAGCTTGCAATTGAAAAGTCTGGATTTTTTGATCGAGTAACTTCTGTGAGCACAGCTCCTTGAAATTTTTATTTTCAACAACCTCTACTTCCTTCAACTCTTCTTTTTCTCCATCATTTTTCGCTTCTTCCGCTTTAATAGGCTTCTCGTAGTCAAATATCTCTAAATACTGAAACAGCTTCGCAATATCGATGCACATGCGTTCCGCTTGCTCATAGAGCTGTGTTACCGCTTCCTGAGTATAATCAGACCAGTAGCGTGGGACTCCATCTTCTGCTCTAGTGAATTTATTATCGAACCTATATAGTTTAGCAATTTAGCTATTAGGACCAGAAAGCCTATATATTGATACGTTTCTTTAAGGAAGTAGTTCAGTTCGTTCAGTTTCAGTTTGATTTGATCCTCAATTACCTTTTCGGTCTTGTTTCTAAGTTCAAGAGCCAGCTCCTTCGCTCTTTCAGGACTCTGGCCGTAACTTTTCACCAAAGTGTTCTGATAAATCGCCTCCTTTTGCAAGTAGAAATCCAAATAAAATCCATTGAAATGAAGCCAGAAATCCAGCGTCAGTTTCGCAAAGAGATTCTTGATTTTTTCTTGGATAGGACCAGTCAAGTTCTTTTCCAAGAAATATTCGGTGTATTTTTCCATATGAGTCTTCTTCAGGTTCTCAAACGACTCCTCTAACTCCTTTAGGATCTGCTCTTTGAATTGAGCTGTGTCGTATTGAAATTCTGGAGCCACTGAACGATCAATCATCTCGAAGATCTCACCTTTAAGCAGTTCTTGGTAGCTCTTCGCATAATGGTCAAAGCCTTGGAAATATTGCTGCTCGAATTTGATTTTTTGCATGCTGTTATTGATCTCCTTCTTCGCGTACTTCCCTATCATCATGAGCTGCTTCTTCAAAAATGCGGTCAGATTTTCTTTAAGCACCTCGACTATTTCTTTCCGATGCTTAGCAACCTCATTTGCGTCATAATATTTTGTCTGCTCATCAAACTCTTCTTGAGCTTGAAGATACACCTTGCTCGAATCCTCCGCGAGGCTCGGATAAATGTTTTCTGAAAGTTTTTTCGAGATCGTTTCAAGAGAAGGGTTGATTATTTTTTCGAATATTTCCACTTTAATCTGCGTGCACCGGAAAACTGACATGAGAATCTTTTGGTTCGGTAGGTCCAGGTCTTTGCATTCTTTTATCTTTTTCCAGACTCGGCCCATGTAAAATTGTAGCCCGTCAAGAGGGACATTATTATCTTCATTGACGGATCGGAAAAGATATTTTGAGTTTAAGGGGTTAGTGAACCTCTGGTTGAGTTCAGCAACGTCTGAGTCAAATTTAGTACGTGCCAATTTAGGGTGGCTGAGAGGTACGAAATGAACTTCGAAGAATTGCTCCCATAGGCAGAGTTCAAACTCCTTTGGCTAAAAATAAGTTAATGTTAGAATGTATAAGAAGAAGAGGAGGAGGTTTTATGCATTACTTTTGTCATCTCTTTCCAGATTTTCTCGAGATCGGTTTCGAAGATTTGACAGATTTTTTCGTAGTTTTGGTCTTCGGAATCGAAATCACGGAGAACGAAGACGATGGCTTTCTTTACGATTGTACTATATAAAATAAGTTATGAGAAAGAACTGTGAGAAAAAAATTTTAAGAAGCAAATGGCCACAGAAACTGCTCAGAGAAAATTGTTACCTTGTGGTTTGGAAAAGCCTGAAATTTATTTCGAAAATTGTTTTGAGAAGCTGATAATGTGACGCTTGATACCTTCCAACATCCTAGATGATTGCTAATATTGAACACTGCGTGAACATATGTGGCTTTTACCATTGTCCAAACATTTATCAGCAGAATATTTGAAAGAACCAACGCGAATAGAGAAGTCGTTTTTGCGAAACCCTGTCATTTATGAGGAATACCAAAAGATAATGCACGTGCGAATAGTGATATTTCTACCTCTCCTTCCTCCCATCGCTCACGCGAATCCACGCCTTCTACATCGTATACGATCAAATTTTGTTCTGGAAGCACAGCTAACCATATTCCTAAAGAGACGCGAGTTGAGCGAATGAAGTGAGATGATTATTTGCCTTTAGTTGTTTGGCAGCGTCCTACGTTTTTTGCGTCAAGAACAGCGAAATCAGTATTGAAAAGCGCGTTCATCAATGTGCTCTTGCCGCTGCTCTGACATCCAATCACCGAAATCGTCTTGAAACGTTTTTCTTCCTTAAATCTGGAGAGCAATGGCGCAAGATAAGTGTTGTCAGCCAAGACATATTCTCCAGAATCGTCGATTATTTGTGCTTTGATGAAATTCGTTTGCATTGTTTCTGATACAGGTTTTATTAAAAGGATTAAACGCAATACAATAGTCACTTGATTTTATTAATCGGGAAGTGGAAACCCTGCACTAGTCTAGCGCTCTCAAAAATATCAACAAACAAAGCTAAAACCTCTTTTAAACCTCAAATTGGTCCTAGGTGAGAAAAACAACAGAGTTTATGAGACCCGCCAGAAAAATAAATGAATCACTCCTATCATCACTCATTTGAGCTAGAAAACGAGAAGAGAAGTTGACTATCGGTATCTACAGGAGAATAGAATCTAATATATGAAAAAAAATCAAAATGCGTTGGGAATTTGCTACCTATCGAAAATTCTAATCAAAGCGAAGTTTCTTCTGTGCGAGGCGCGCATAGATGTTTTTTTTCGCTGCATATGTAGAGTTGTTGGGTATAACTTTGCCTTTGCAAACAGAATAATACCGGCAGAATATTCCCAGAATTTTTGAACTGCGGTTTTGTTCGAAAATTATTGCGATTAATTGGCTCAGCCCAATCGAAAAATAACTCATTAACAAAATAGGCTCACTTTAATAGTATACCAAAAATCTCCTCAGATTTCGATAAGAGAATTTATTCCGAAAGACAAATCCATGTATAACACCGGAACTACACGGTAAGCCTTAACTACGACCGTCTTTGCCTAACCATTCCCTCATCCTGGCGATTAACAGAGGACAAGCGAACCAAAGAGGCACCGCTCGAACGACAGGCCAATATGGCAACAGATCACAGTCTAATAATCGAACCGCGGGGCAAAAGTAGGCAGAAGCCTTTAATTGAGCTTACTCTTCTTCAATAGCAATCAGGACGCGACCAAAAGAAACAACTCTGTTGGAAAAACGACCCGGCCTACCGCTGCAGTCGTCTCACCGACAACAAGGCTCTTTGGATTTGGACCTCAGTAACCTTTCCTAAGCACCTTCCTTTCATTACTAATGCTTCGCATTATGTAGAGAGATTCCAGCGCCATATCTTGACACTCAGCCACCTCATTTGATGGTAAAATAAGACACATATTTACCAAAATAGGAACCTCAACCTTCTCCTTTAGGACAGAAAAACCTTAGTTCTAGATCTTGATGAGACATTAGTCCATTCAGCTATGTATCCGGTCAACAAGCCTGACTTTATTATTAAGGTTGTTTCTTTTTTAATAACTTGTTTAAGAATTAACTTGACATTTTTTTAGTCTGACTACGGATTCCAGCGGTTCTACGTGCTAAAGAGGCCTTTTTTAGATGAGTTCCTCGCTCGAGTGAACGAACTTTTTGAGGTTGTTGTTTTCACATGCGGCGACAAGGAGGTATAACGCTCTCTGAAAAATAGTGTCTAAATTTGCATTATTT